>Ga0326728_10001316_pt1 | contig 88815 bp, 79 predicted proteins | sample MB3enrmetagenome_FD_207602 | JGI IMG/M metagenome (GOLD analysis project Ga0326728, IMG submission 207602) | Lab enriched peat soil microbial communities from McLean, Ithaca, NY, United States - MB31MN | ecosystem: Environmental > Terrestrial > Soil > Wetlands > Peat | place: USA: New York... | reverse complement strand
CGCTGTCGATGCCCTCGAAGTACCCGATCAGCAGCGACCGAAAATAAATCCCCGGTACCAGGCCAGGACGCCCCATCTTGGCCGCGTAGAACTTCCGGCAAAGCCCCTCCACAAACGCGTCGAACTTTTCGCAATCCAGAACTTCGTTCAGCCGTTGATAGAAAGGATGACCCGGCGAACGCGCCAATTCCACATTCGCGATCCAGATCTCCTCCTGCTTCTCTTGCGACTGCCGCGTCCCCATCCCCATGCCGCGATTCTAAAAACAGCGCCTGTGGATACTTCACAAAATATCCACATGCGAACCTGGACTTGCACCACAGGCTGCTAGGGGACCTGAGCCCCTCACGGAGAACAAAGAGCAAACGCAGGCCCTTTTCACAGCGCCCCTGCAGGGCGCGCGATTCATTTTGGCCTCTTTCCCAGGACTGCGCTTCGCTTGTCCTGGGCTATTATCTTGCCGCCCCTCCGGGGATGATTCTAGCGCAGGCTGCGTATCTGCTCGGTACGCGGTTGCACGTCGAAATGCCGATGTTGGCGCAGACTGCATATCTCCGGAGGTGATTCTAGCGCAGGCTGCGTATCTGCTCGGTACGCGGTTGCACGTCGAAATGCCGATGTTTGCGCAGACTGCGTATCTCCCCGGCAACGCGATCGGGCGTCGAAATGCTCAGAATGACAGAGCGTATTTGGCGCTAGCCAGGCGGGCATAATCGCAACCAGATTGTCCGGCTAGCTCAGGGACATGTATCCGGGCGATTTGACCGAGTTCCCCAAGTGCGAACCGAATGTAAAAGAGGGGCCACTCTCATCGAGTGGCCCCTCTGGTTGGAAGCAAAATCGAACGCGTCAAGCCGGCGACGGAGAACCTTCCGGATAGTTCGGCCCGCCGCGGCTTTCCGGCTTGAGCACCTGCTGCACGCCGCCTCCCGTATCGGTGGGCGAGGCCAGGATGGAGCGAATCGGCGGAAGTTCCTTGCCCTCGATCAGCATCTTCACCTCTTCGGCGTCGATGGTCTCGCGCTCCAGCAGAGCCGCTGCGATGCGGTGCATCGCGTCCGCGTTCGACTCCACAATGGAGTGCGCCGATTGGTAGGCTTCGTCGATCAGCCTGCGCACCTCGAGGTCGATCTGCCGTGCCGTCTCCTCGCTGAAATCGCGATGCTGCGCGATCTCCCGGCCCAGGAAGATCTGCTCTTCCTTTTTCCCGAAGGTAAGCGGACCCAGCCGGCTCATGCCGTACTCGCAAACCATGCGCCGGGCCAGATCGGTGGCGGTCTCAATATCGCTGCCCGCGCCGGTGGACATCTGGTTGAGGAAGATCTCTTCGGCCACGCGCCCGCCATAGGAGATGGCCAGATTCGCTTCCAGGTATTCCCGCGTGTAATTGTGCCGGTCGCCGGGCAAAAAGACGGTGACGCCCAGGGCCATGCCGCGGGGAATGATGGTGACCTTGTGGATGGGGTCGGAGTGCTCGCGCTTGAACGAGACCAGCGCATGGCCAGCCTCGTGGTAGGCGGTCACCCGCTTCTCCTCTTCGGTGAGCAGCATGGACTTGCGCTCGGCGCCCATCAGCACCTTGTCCTTGGCCACCTCGAAGTCGTACATGGTGACTTGCTTGCGGTTCATCCGGGCGGCGCTGAGGGCGGCCTCGTTGACCATGTTGGCCAGGTCGGCGCCGCTGAAGCCCGGGGTTCCGCGGGCCAGCACATTGAGGTTGGTGTCGTCGGAGACCGGGACCTTTTTCACGTGTACGCGCAGAATCTCCTCGCGGCCGCGCACGTCCGGCAGGCCCACCACCACGCGGCGGTCGAAGCGGCCGGGGCGCAGCAGCGCGGGGTCCAGCACATCGGGGCGGTTGGTGGCCGCCACCAGGATCACGCCGTCGTTGGACTCGAAACCGTCCATCTCGACCAGCAACTGGTTGAGGGTCTGCTCGCGCTCGTCGTGGCCGCCGCCCAGGCCCGCGCCGCGATGACGGCCCACGGCGTCGATTTCGTCGATGAAAATGATGCACGGCGCGTTCTTCTTGCCCTGCTCGAACAGGTCGCGGACGCGGCTCGCGCCCACGCCCACAAACATTTCCACAAAGTCGGAGCCGGAAATGGAGAAGAACGGCACGTTCGCTTCGCCGGCCACCGCGCGCGCCAGCAAAGTCTTGCCCGTTCCCGGAGGTCCCACCAACAGCACTCCCTTGGGAATGCGTCCGCCCAGCTTTTGGAACTTCTGCGGCTCGCGCAGGTATTCGATGATCTCCTTCAACTCCTCCTTGGCCTCGTCCACGCCGGCCACGTCCTTGAAGGTGACCTTCTTTTGCTGCATCGACAACAGCCGCGCCCGGCTCTTGCCGAACGACAGCGCCTTGTTGCCGCCCGACTGCATCTGCCGCAGCATGAAGAACCAGATGGCGCCGAGCAGAATGAACGGGCCTACATTGAACAACAGCGGCAGCAGGAAGTTGCTGGAAGGATCCTTCAACGTAAAGCTAACCTTGGCTGCGTGCAGTTTGTTGAGGAGGGTATCGGTATTGGCCGGAATGGTGGTGTGGAACGGATCCTTCGAACCCACCATGTGCCCGTGAAGCTCGGTTCCCTGGATGGAGGAGACATCCTGCACCTTGCCTGCCTCGATCTTGTCCAGCAGGTCGGAATAGCCGACCTCCGTGTCCTTGCCCATCCCGCCGGCGCCCTTCGAGACCACTGTCCAAAGGAGCATGAGGCAAACAAGAATAAACACCCAGAACATGATCGTCTTGACAGTCGAGTTCAACCGAATCCCTCTTTCCGGACGGGGGAGAAGCCGCTCACAGCGCTTCCATCTCCGTCCGCATCACCCTTAGACGTGCATGACTTGCCCGAAGTCACAAATACTTCGCATCGCCCGAAGGCATACACGAACCCTTCACCGCCCGGATGGGCAGTAACCTCCATTGTACCCCGAAGGCGGCAAAACTTGCAGCAATCCGGTGACCGAACCCGCGCCGGGGTACTTTGGTCATCCTCCGCTGGATCTTCCATCCTGGAATGACTCCGCGCCGGCCGCTTCGCCGCCGCCACTCAGCATTGCGGCCTCAACCACAATTCCCGGCTCCGGCTCCAGTTCAACGCCCTTCATCCAGACGATGCGGCCTTGCAGCTCAAGTACCGGCCAGATTGCCCGGTCGGTTCCCGTAACCCGCAGACGCTCCAGCACTTCCTTTACCTTCGATGGACGGCCGGAATGGCGCAGCCGTACCCGGTCGCCCGGCCTCCAATTACGTAAACGCACTATACCGCCGGTTTCCTTTTGCCAGCCTTCGTCCTCCGAAGCAGCCGCCGGAATCTCGATTCGCAGCCGAATGCCGAAGGCAGGAGCCACGATTACCCCCGGAACCGGCCCGCTGTACTCGGGAACAACCCCCACTTGGTCCGCGTTTACCGCCGACACCGCCGCTACCGCCAGCCGCAGTTCCCGGTGAGTTCGCTCGGCCCGCAACCCCTGTGCCAACTCCCGTTTCTGGCCGGCCCGGCCCGTGAGCGCCAGGCTGCGCAGGGCCTCGGTCGAAACAAAATCGGGCGCCGCACCCAACTGTCCCGCGGCATAGCGAAGCAGCCGCCGTTGCAGAGCCGGCGCCAAAGCGGCCAGCCGGCCCACATCCACTGCGAGCCCATCGCCGGACGCTCGGCCTCCTCCCCGCACCGCCCGGCCCGGCATCGTCAGTTGCGGAGCAAGGCGTGCCAGCTCCGCCCCCCACCAAGCTTCCTCGTCGCGGGCCAACTCGGCCATCTGCGCCAGGTGCTCGCGCAGCCGCGGATTCCAACCCTCCAGCAAGGGCAGCAACTCATGGCGAATGCGGTTGCGGGTAAAGCTCAAATGACGGTTCGAGGAGTCCTCCCGCCACCCTTGCCCCAGAGCCTTGAGATATGCCTCGACCTCAGCCCGCGTGGCAGCCAGCAGCGGACGCAGAATGCAGCCCTCCGGGCTTTCGAGTTTTGGATGAATGCCGGAGAGACCCTCGGTCCATGCGCCGCGAAGGAACTTGGCCAGCACCGTCTCGGCCTGGTCGTCCAGGGTGTGGGCAGTGGCGACGGCTTCCACCTCGCCAGAGGCCATCAGTTGCCGGAACCAGTCGTAGCGCAGCCGCCGCGCCGCCTCTTCTATCGTTTCCTGCCCCTTGCCCGATTCGGCGTTGGCCGCCGCCTCATGAGCGGTATCGACCCTGGCTTCGTGAAAGGGCAGTCCCAGCCCGGCGGCCAGATCCCGCGCAAACTCCAGGTCCGCGTCGGCCTCGGCACCGCGCAAACCGTGGTGCAGGTGAGCCGCGTGCAACACCAGCCCCAGTTCCCCGCTGCGCTCCTTGAGTGCGCGCAGCAGGGCAACAGAGTCCGCTCCGCCGGAAACGCCCACCGCCAGCCGCAGACCCGGCTTGAGCAGCGTCGTGGCGATCGGGAGGCTTGGGGGCACGTCAGCGGAAAGCGTCGGGCGCATCCGAGTAATGATAAGCCGAACGCACGGGAGCCTGCCCTTCCAATGGCGAGTTAGGATGCAACTATCATTCATGGATGGGGTTTTAACCTAGTGCAGGATGCAGAAAAAATCGTCGCGCGTGAGGCGAGGGATCTGAATGCCATTCGTTGCGAGTTCAACCAAAATGAACAACCAAAACAGATCGGAGAAAGCGATGAAGAAGGTTCTGATTGCCATATTGCTCCTGGCCCCGGCGCTAGTCTTTGCGGAGAAGAAGCCCGCACCGAACCCGGCGGACTACACAATTGCCGTTCATTTGCAGTCCTCGCAGCTGATTATTGGCATCCAGAACAATCCAACGCAGCATCTGGATGTTCTCATCGACGGAAAGAAGTATGCCCTAGAGGCGGGTCCCTGCTATAGTGTGCTTCCCTCGGGCGACTACAAGGCACGGCTCGTCAAGGACGCGATCGCCAAAGATCACGAGTATACGCGGGTCTATGAGCTGTTGTTCACAGATGGAACAACACGCAAATACTCGGTTGTGGGCGAATCGGAATAAAGCGTTTCCCAATGCAGGGGGGAACGCCTGTGCCAGGCTTCTCAGCTTTTCGCCTTCTTTTCCGCGAATGGGCGGGAAGCAGCGAATCCAGGCAGGCTTCTTTTCACGGGAATTCGCTGGATGAAATTCAAAAAGTCTGCCTACGCACAATGTGCGCCGTTGTATACTCCACCCGGTATGCAAGTCTTTGTCATTCTTCCCGCTGCCGGCCTGGGCACCCGCATGGCCGGTCCGCAGCCCAAGCAGTTTCTTGCCCTCAGCGGCGTCCCTATCCTGATCCATTCGCTGCGCGCCTTTGCCGCGGTGGAGCGGGTGACGGCCATCTTCGTGGCCGTGCGCAAGCCGGAGATGGAGCGCGTCCAGGCCCAAGTTGCCGAGCACGGCTTTGCCGCCCGGGTGCGCGTTGTCGAAGGTGGAAACAACCGCCAGGAATCGGTGGCACACGCCCTGGCCGCATTGCCTGCCGACTCGGACGACATTGTCCTGGTCCACGACGCGGTGCGCCCATTGATCGACGCGGCCACCATCGAGCGGACCATCGACGCGGTCGTCGAACACGGAGCGGCCATCGTCGGCCTTCCCGCCGTGGACACCATCAAGCAGGTCGAGCGCACCGCCCATGGAGCGCTGGTTACCTCCACCATCCCCCGCGAATTCGTGGTGCTGGCGCAGACTCCGCAGGGCTTCCGCTATGGCCTCTTGCAGCGGGCATTTGCCGAGGCCACCGCGGACGGCTTTGTCGGCACCGACGAAGCCTCGGTCGTCGAGCGCGCCGGCCTGCCCGTGGCCGTGGTGCATGGTTCCCAGGTTAATCTGAAGATTACCCAGCCGGGCGACCTGGAGCTTGCCGAGTTCTATCTCCGCCAGCGCGCCCGCTGACGCAAAATCCCCGCCGGCGGGTTTTTCAATCCGAATGACAAAGGAAGAACCCCGATGAGAAAAACGGTTTGGGTTGCATTTGCTTTGCTCTTGTTTGCTTCCACCGCGCCGGCTCAGAACCGGGTCGATACCAAGTGGCATTGCCCGAAACTATCGGCATTCCACACCTTGGCCGTGGGCGACGCGCCGAATCACAGCTACACGATCATCCAAGGCAGTTGCAAATCGACGGCAAGCGACGCGCGCTTCCCGGAAGACGAGAGCGACTATACCGAATTCCAGGAGATGCTGAGCGCATCCGTGAGCGTGCATGGCCGCATGAATGTGACAATGAAGAATGGAGACAAGGTGTACTACTCCTATGAGGGCTCCTTCTCAACAGACATCGCCAAGCCTTTCTCGCAGCGGTGGAAGCTTGAAAGTGGTACCGGAAGATACAAATCCATCAGCGGGAACGGTACCTGCTCCGGCATGGTTCATGCAGATGGCTCCGGCGACATGGAATGCGTTGGCATGTATTCGATTGGCAAGTAAAACGAGATGCCGAGTGCCCTGGTGCTTGAGTTGCAGGCCGAAGAATCCGGAGGGAGCAGGGGGCTTCAGCCCCTTGAAGGAGGGTGAATTTGAGGGGCCTTCAGGCCCGGGATTTTGCCGTGTTTCTTGGGACTTGAAGTAAACACATCGGGTGTCAGGCGTGAAGGGCGCTCCGTTTGATTCTCACATTCCCGATGGAAAAATTCTCGATCCTGCATTCCTTGAAAAAGGAATTAAGATCACAAGTACCGGCGATTGAAGAGGAATAGGCACGCTAACCATGGATATACGCATCGGATTTGGCTGGGACTCGCACACATTCATGCCGGGCGTCCCGCTGCGCATTGGCGGGCTCACGCTCGATCACCCCGAGGGCCTGGCCGGGCACTCCGATGGCGACGTGCTGCTGCACGCCATCACCGACGCCCTGCTGGGCGCGGTGGCCGCCGGAGACATCGGCAGCTTCTTCCCGCCCGGCGACCCGCGCTGGAAAGACGCCGACTCGGCCATCTTTCTCAACCTGGCCATGGAAGAGCTGCAAAATGCCGGCTACCGCATAGTCAACGTCGACACCACGCTGATTCTCGCCAAGCCGAAGATCCTACCCATCGCCGGCGAGATGCGCGCCCGCGTCGCCGACCTGCTGGGCGTCGATATCGACCAGGTCAGCATCAAGGCCAAGACTCCCGAAGGCCTGGGCCTGGACGACGTGGCGCAATGTCACGCCGTCGCCCTGGTCGAGCGTGTCCAGGAGCCCGAAGACCTCAAGAGCATGAGCGCCGTCATCGAATCGCAGCGCCAGCTCGAAGACGTGGTCGAAGACCTGCTCAGCTCCGTCCACGGCGTGCCCAAGAAGCGCGGCATCGCGCCGGTCTACGACACCGAGGACATTACGTAAGAACAGGGATCGGGGATCTTGGCGCCGGCGTAGAGGTGTCGCGTCAAACGTGGTACACTTGTGTACGCATCGACACAGAAGGAGGCACGATGGAAACGCAGAGGGTCGGTATCCGGGAGTTCCGGGACAATCTGGCCACCTACTTGTTGGAATCCGACAAGGCCCTGGCCATCACGCGCCACGGCGACACCATCGGCTATTATCTGCCGGCGCGGCGCAAGCGCAGCGACGCGGAACGCGCGGCCCTGGAGCAGGCATCCAAGCGATTGCACGAGGCTATGGCTGCCAAAGGCGTCACTGAGGATGAGATCATTGAGGACTTCCAGCGGTTGCGAAAAGAAGGCCGTAAGTGAGCAAATCGAAGCGGGTCGTCCTGGACGCCAATATCCTCATTCGGGCGGTTTTCGGAGAGCGGGTCCTTGCCCTATTGAATTCCTACGAGGATTCCGTCGAATTTTATACGCCCGACGTCTGCCTCGCGGACGCGAGGAAGCATATTCCCTCCATCGCGATGCGGCGAGGGGTTGAACCTATCTTGGCGGAGGCGGTCCTGAAAGAGTTCTCTCCCGGTCTCATTCAAGTCGGGGATCGCAGCCTTTACGAGGAGTTGGAAGATCGTGCCCGCGCGCGAATCTCCGCGCACGACGCTAACGACTGGCCGGTGGCTGTCACTGCCCTGCTGCTCGACGCACCCATCTGGACCGAAGACCGGGACTTCTTTGGCAGCGGCATCGCCACCTGGACCAGCAACAAGATCGAGTTATACCTGCGCGACGCGTGAGCGGCCGGCGGGTTTCTTCAGCAGATTAAGAAAACCAACAACTCACAGAGTTGAACCCGATAGCCTACCCTTTTTGGAGGATTTGCCGGAATGAATCTGCTTCCCGCCGCAATTTTTGCGATGACTTCCCCTGCAATCCTGCCCTGCTGCATCTCCGCCCAAGCCCCCGACTGGCGCACCCCCGCCGAGATCGGCGACTACCGCGCCACCCCCGACTACGCCGAGACCGTCTCGTACCTCGAACGCATCGCCTCCGCCAACCCCACACAAGTCAAGATCGAGAACTTCGGCAAGACCGGCGAGGGCCGCGACCTGAAGATCGTCATCGCCTCCAAAGACGGCGTCTTCGACCCCACCGCCATCCACGCCTCCGGCCGCGCCATTCTGCTCGTCCAAAATTCCATCCACGCCGGCGAAATGGATGGCAAGGATGCGTGCCTCGCCCTCCTGCGGGATATTGTCCAGGACAAGAACAGCGCCAAGCGCCTCCTCGACCATGTCGTTCTCGTCTTCATCCCCGTCTACAACATCGACGGCCACGAGCGCCGCTCGGCCTATAACCGCATCAATCAGAACGGCCCCGAGCTGTCCGGCTGGCGCGCCAACGCCGGCAACCTCAACCTCAACCGCGACTACATGAAGGCCGACGCCCCTGAAACCCGCGCCTTCCTCAAGATGTTTCACCGCTGGCTGCCCGACTTCTTGGTGGACAACCACGTGACCGACGGCGCGGATTTCCAGTACGACGTGACCTTCGCCATCGACGCGACGCACGACGTTTTCCCGGCCACCGCGCAATGGATTCGCCAGACCGTGACACCGGAGTTGGCCGCCCAGGTCAATGCCGCCGGTCACGCGGCCTTTCCCGCTCTCATCAACCTCAACGACGACACCGATCCCGCCCAAGGTCTCGGCTTCTACGCCGATACGCCCCGCTTCTCCACCGGCCAGATGATCGTGGAGAACCGTCCCGGCCTGCTGGTCGAACTGCACATGCTCAAGGACTACAAGACCCGCGTCACCGGCAATTACGAAATTCTCCGCGCGCTGCTGGAGGTCGTGAATCGCGACGCGGCCAAGCTGATTGCCCTCAATCGCGCAGCCGACGAAGCCGCCTCGAAACTCGGTGCGCACCCGCTCGGCAACGAGAAGTTCCCGCTGGCTATCGAAGGCAACGGCGAAACCATCCCGGTCCTCTTCCGCGGCTACCGGTACACCCGCTCCCTGAGCGAGATCTCCGGCGCCATGTGGACCCGATACTCGCACCTGCCCTGGAACGTCACCCTGCCCATGGCCACCGGCACAAAAGTGACCGCCTCCACCACGCCTCCGGCGGCCTACATCGTTCCCCCGCAGTGGACCCATGTCATCGACGTGTTGGCAGCCCACGATGTAACTCTCCGCCGCACTGCCGCCCCGTGGACCGGCCAAGTCGAGCGCTACCGCTGCTCGGGAATGCAGTGGCAGGGCAAGCCCTTTGAAGGCCGCCATCCCATCTTTCCCGGCGAGGACTCCGGCGCTCAGCCCGGCCACTACGGCCAGTGCACTCTGACGACCGAGACCCTCGCCTTTCCCGCCGGCTCGGTCGTGGTCGCTCTGAATCAACGGCTCTCCAAGGTGGCTATCCACTGGCTGGAACCCGAGGCGCCCGACTCCGCGCTCCGCTGGGGCTTCTTCGACCCCATCTTCGAGCAAAAGGAATATGGCGAAGCCTACGTCCTGGAAAAGCTGGCTCGCGAGAACATGGCCAAAGACCCGGCCCTCAAGGCCGAATTCGAGCATCGCATCCAGTCCGACCCGCGCTTTGCCGCCAGCCCCGAAGCACGGCTCGAATTCTTCTACGAGCGCTCCCCCTGGTTTCTGGAAAACCATGTAGGCGAGTACCCGGTAGGCCGCCTTCTCTCCCTCGACGGACTCCCGCTGGAGTAGCGGATGCCGGCGCCTTTGGGCGATTCCATTTGCAGAATCGGCGGATTGGGCTTACGTTATTTCCGAGTTCAAATCCACTCTTTGGAGCGGCCTCTATGCAACCCAACGCCACTCAGTTGCTGCATCTGTTCATCGTCATCTTCGCCTTCTATGGCTTCATCATTTTGCTGGCCTTGACTGCGGTCATCATTCCCACCTGGTTCATCTGCAAAAAGGCGGGCTTCTCGCCTTGGCTGGCCTTCATCAACCTCGTCTTTCCGGTTGGCGGCCTGGTCCTGCTCTATCTGCTGGCCTTTGCCGATTGGAAGGTGGTGCCCGCCCCCCCGCAAGCCTGGATGCTGGGGCCCTATCCGCCGCAGCCGCCCTACCCTCCCCAGCCGCCACAGGCCTGAGCCGGACCGCGTCAGCCGGTGAGGGAGCCAGTGCTAGCATCGGGAATGGAAAGAAACCCTCGCCATGCCTGAGCCGGCTCCGTCTCCAGCAACAACTCCCCGTGTCCGCTTTGCCCCCTCGCCCACCGGCTATCTGCACGTAGGCGGAGCCCGCACCTTCATCTTCAATTGGCTCTATGCCCGCCACAACCACGGAACTCTCGTGCTGCGCCTGGACGACACCGACATCGAGCGCAACACCGAGGCCAGCCTCCAGTCCATCTTCGAGGGGCTGCGCTGGCTGGGTCTGGACTGGGACGAGGAGTACAAGCAATCCGAACGCATCCCCCTGCACCGCCAAGCCGCCGAAGCGATCTTCGCCAAGGGCCTTGCCTATCGCGACTTCACCCCCGCGCACGCGGAAGTTGACGAGCAGTCCTTCTCGCAGGGCGCCTGGCTTTTTAACCCCGGCATGCGCGAGCTGTCCAGGGACGAAAGCGACCGCCGCGCCGCCGCGGGCGAGCCCTTCGCTCTCCGCTATCGCGTCCCCCGCGGCCAAGCCCGCACCCTGCGCTTCACCGACGCCGTCTACGGCGAGCAGTCCAAGCTCGCCGACGAGGTCGAGGACTTCGCCCTGCTGCGCTCGGACGGAATGCCCACCTACCACCTTGCCTCCTGCGTCGACGACGCCGATCTCCGCATCAGCCACATCGTCCGCGGCCAGGATCACCTCACCAACACCTTCAAGCACCTGCTGATCTTCGAGGCCCTCGGCGTCCCGCCGTCCCGGTTCGCCCATCTTCCCCTGCTCGTCGCCCCCGATGGCGCCAAACTCTCCAAGCGCCGCCACGGCCCCGTCGTCAGCGTGACTACTTATCGGGATGCAGGCTTCCTGCCCCAGGCCTTCGTTAACTTCCTCTGCCTCCTCGGCTGGTCGCCCAAGGACGACCGCGAGTTCCTCACTCTCGACGAGCTCATTGCCGCTTTCACTCTCGAGGGCGTCAACCGCGCCAACGCCGTCATCAACTTTTCTGCGGATGACCCCTTCGATCCCAAGGCTGTCTGGCTCAACGCCGAGCACATCCGCGCCCTCCCCGTCGAGCAGCTCGCTTCTTTACTCGGACCCGTCTTCTCGCAAGCAGGCTATGAGACTTCGCCCGAAAAAATTCTAGCCGTCACCCCGCTCATCCGCGAGCGCATCAAGCTGCTGCGCGACGCCGTCTCCGCCGCCGATTTCTTCTTCCTCCCCCAGCTCGCCCCCTACGACCCAGCCGAGCTGATTCCCCAAAAGGGCGATGCCGCTCTTGTCCGCCGCGTCCTGCAACACGCGCTCGAAATCCTCCCCAACGTCTCTTTCGATCACGATTCGCTGGACCACGCTCTGCGCCAGGCCGCCCAGTCGCTCGGCCTCAAGGCCGGGCAGGCTTTCCAGCCCATCCGCGTCGCCGTCTGCGGACGCAAGAACGCCCCGCCGCTCTTTGAGACCATGTCCGTCCTTGGCCGCGATCTCTGCCTGGCCCGCATCCGCCAGGCCATTTACAATCTCGACCCGCTCTCTTGAACCCATGCGCTCCGAACACCGGAGCGGATGAATGTAGCGCCGATCTCACGATCGGCTGTAGCGTGGGTCTCCTGACCCGCGCTACTTTCTTGCTAGAATCCCAAAAGTCCGCAAAGCCCAAACGCGAAAGGCAAAACAGTGCGCAAAACCATTAACGTGGATGAGCTGCCTGAATTCGACCCCGCGCAGTACCTCGACAACGAAACGGGAACGCCAAAATGCTCCAGTCAGCCGCAATCCCAGATTCTCAGAATCGAGACTTGCGGCACCAGGCACAGTTTGTAGTGGACTGTTTTTTGCGGAAAGACTCCGTGGTGAATTAGCAATGAAGGGTTTCCTGCAAATGATGGACCGATTCAAGGTGGTGGAGGGAATCATCATTATCATAGTTGCCTTGATCGTTCCACGTACTCATGGAATCGCTGAGTTAGCAGAGCTTGTTATCGCCGCCTCGCTCTGTATCGCGCTCTATTTCTGGTGGCGGCGGAAGGGGCGCTTCGCTCATCGGCGGTAGGTGTAGGTGTCTGGGAACGCGAAATGGCCCATGGAGCACTTGGCAAACAAGCGATCCCGGTCCCTGGGCGGGTTCCATAAAGGGGGATGCCAAGAAAGAACACTTTCCCCGAAGCGTCAGGCGGCCCAGCTCTACAGCGGTACCAGAGTCGATGTATCCCGAAGGCGCAGCATTCCAGTCGACGCGACCCCAAGGAGCGGCGACCTCGCAACAGACTCAACAGGCCACAGTAACTCTGGTTCCGCTCTAACCATCCACAAATGAATGGGAGCCCAGATCTCTCTTTTCAGACCTGGGATAGCACAATCCTCCATCGGTCGTGCCTTCCCACTCTTCCCCTGCCAACCAGGCCCCGTTTTCCATCCACCTCACGACATCGATTTCCGGACAAAAAACCTCTTAGGCTACCCTACCTTTGCTCAACCGCCGCCTTCTTCAACACCCGCACCACCGGAAAGTATCCCGTGCGCGTGCGCACGTTCAGCTTGCCCTTCCCGGCAGCCTGCGCCGTCACCACCACCCGCCGGAAACCCGGCTCCGTAGTCGGCTTGGTCGAGTGGTAGCCCAGCGTGTACTGGTTGCGAATATCCCGCGCCACCTCGGCCGCAATCTGGTCGATCTGCTCTATCGACTTGGGGAAAAACGCCATCCCGCCCGTCTCCGTCGACAGCATCTCCAATGCCCGCCGCGCGTGCCGCACCTCGGCGTGGCTCATCTCGTCGCCAAACAGCAGTCCAATCGAATAGATCACCGGCCCCGACAACTGCTGCACCCGCCGGATGGTCTGCTCCAGGTCCAGCCCCGAAGCATTGTCCTCGCCATCGGTAATGAGCACCAGAACCTGCTTCGGCCGCTTGGCGTCCGCCACCAGCTTGTCCGCCGAGGCGATGACCGCATCGTAAAGCGCCGTCCCGCCGCGCGACTCGATGTGCCCCAGTCCGTCGCGCAGCTTGTTCACGTCCGAGGTGAACTCCTGGTCGATGAAAGCCTCGTCGGAGAAATTCACCACAAACGCCTCGTCCTGCGGGTTCGATGCCTCAATCAGATCCAGCGCGCTCTTGTTCACCGAAGGACGCTTGCGCGACATCGACCCCGAGTTGTCCACCACCATCGCAATCGACACCGGAAGATCGGTGTGCTGGAAGCTGATCAGCGTCTGCCGCACGCCGTCCTCTTCCACCTCGAAGTTCTCCTTCTTCAGGTCCGGAACCAGCTTGTTGCCTTCCAGCACCGTGCAGTTCAGCACCACCTCTTCCACGTCGGTGTGCAGAACATACCCCTCGCCCTGCTTGCGTCCCGTTGTGGTGATGACCGGCGGCGCGGCGTCCGGAGAGCGCACCGGGTCCCGGTCCTCGGTCAGCGACGGTGCTTGGGCGGGAGCGGATGGGCTGGGCGGAGTTTGCGCCGGCAGTGACAACGCCGCCGCGGACAATACAACCAGGAGAATGGCTTTATTGCAATGGCGCATAGTAGCCGGTACGGGCATGGACGGTCAGCGGAGGCAGTCCCTGCGGAGGATTGATCTTCACCTTCACTTTACGCCACTTGCCGTCGCGGGTCAGGTCCCTGGGCCGGTAGCCGATCACATACTGGTTGCGCAGCTCGGTCGAGATCTTCTCGGCAATGTCGCCCATCTCGGCCAGATCGTCCACGCGGAACAGCCGTCCCCCGGTTTCTTCGCTTAGATCGTCCAAGAGTTGCGGCCCGGTGCGCTCCTCCGGCGTGGGCGCATAGGGATCGAAGATGCCGATCGAGTAGATCTCCACATCCGCCTCCCGCACCTGCGCCCTCAGTTCTCCCTCCGTGTAGCGCGAGCGGTTGTCGCCCCCGTCGGAGACCACTAGCAGCGCCTTGCGCTCGTGCCGCGCCTCCCGCATCTTCACCAGCCCAAAGTAGATCGCGTCCAAGAGAGCTGTCCTGTGACCGCTGCGCACCGTCGCCAGACGCGCCTGTATATCCTCCACCGTGCTGGTAAAGTCCTCGATCAGCTCCGGCCGGTCGTTGAACCCGACCACAAAAAACTCATCTTGCGGATTGGCCGTCTTGATGAATTGCAGGATCGACTCCCGGGCCCGAATCAGCTTCGAGGTCATCGATCCGGAAAGATCGAAGATAATCCCGATCGACACCGGCGCGTCCTCGCTGGCAAAGGTGGTGATCTTCTGCTGGCCGCCGTTCTCGAAGACCTGGAAGTCTTCCTGCTCCAGGCCCGTCACCAGCCGGTTCATCGGATCGGTTACCGTAATCGGCACCAGAACCATATCCACGTTCATCCGGATGACCGCGCCGGGCCGCGCCTTCAGCGCCGCCGGACCGGTGACTACGGGCGCCTCAGCCCCTTTTGGAGCTCCGGTCTCCGGAGTCGCGGATGTCCCCGGCGGCTGCACATGGACTTTGTTGAGCGGATCCTCCTGGTCCTGCGCCCCGGCCCGCGCAACCAAAAACACCGCCGCCAATCCGCAAATCCACAACCAGCCGAATGGCAACCCAGGGTTGCCGTTTGCCGTTCGAGCCTTGCGCAGGATGGGAAGCGTCCTCATGCGTCAGAACCAGAGGTTGATGGCGATATTAGCACGGTTGGCGCATGGCTGGCGTTACCGCGATGACATCGCTTTGTCAACACGCAATCACCCTTTCAGTCAGGCGGGAAACCAGACCGGCGCTCGCTGGTGGGATACAATCGACCCTAAGCGCAACCGGCCCGAATTGAGCAATATGGGATTCCAGTGCGCCAATCTCGCCGTTCCACGGAGAGCAAGACCTTCCCCATGGCCCGTATCTATCCATTTCGCGCCTGGCGCTACAATCCCTCGCTTGTCCGTCTGGAAGACGTGGTCACCCAGCCCTACGACAAGATCTCTCCCTCCATGCAGCAGGCCTATTACCAGCGCAGCCCCTTCAACCTGGTCCGCATCGTCCTCGGGCTGCCTGAACTGTTTGACGCCGACCGAGGCGAAAGCGTATATACGCGCGCCGCGCGCGATTTTCGCGCCTGGCGCCAACAGGGCGTCCTGATCCAGGAAAAGGACCCCTGCGTCTTCGCCTATGCCCAGCGTTTCCGCGTTCCCGGAACGGACGTGACCAAGGAGCGGCGCGGCTTCATCGCCCTCGGCAAGCTCCACGACTACGCCGACAAGGTCGTCTTCCGCCACGAGCAGACCCTGTCCAAGCCAAAGAGCGACCGGCTCAACCTGCTGCAAGCCACCCACGCCCACTTTGGCCAGATCTTCATGCTCTACTCCGACCCCGCCGGCAGCATCGAGAAGATCCTCTACGACAGCCCCGGCCCCGCCGAAGCCGAGGTCACCGACGAATACGGCGTTCTCCACCGCCTGTGGCGCATCGCCGACCCGGCGGCCATCCGCCTGCTCTCCACCGCCATGGACGACAAGAAGCTCATCGTCGCCGACGGCCACCATCGCTACGAGACCGCGCTGAACTACTCCAAACAGCACCCGCCCGTCGCGGCAGCCATCGCCGAGCACAGCACCAGCCAGTTGGCCCAGCCGCCCTTCCCTGAAGCCGCCGCCATGATGACCTTCGTCAACATGGACTCCGACGGCCTGCTCATTCTGCCCACGCATCGCGTGGTCCACAGCCTGTCCGCCTTCGACCCGGCCGCCTTCGCCCGCGCCGCCGAGGAGTTTTTCACCATCGAGCTCTTGCAGGAAGCGGACTCTACGAGCTACATCGAGACTTTGAGCAAGCAACAAGGCGCGGCCTTCGTCGCCGTCACCCGCGCGGGCGCTCTGCTGCTGCGGTCGAGACCCGAACCTGTCGCCGCGGCTCTCGCCCATTTGCCCGAGCGCCAGCGCCAGCTCGACCTCACCCTCCTGCATTCCATCGTTCTCGACCGCCTGCTTGGACTGGACGAAGAGAAGGTCCGCGAGCAGACCAACATTCGCTATCTCCGCGATGCAGGCGAAGCCGTGGAACAGGTCCGCCGCGGCGATGCCGATGTCGCTTTCCTCACCAACCCGGTTTCCATGGAGCAACTGCGCGAAGTAGCCTTTGCCGGCGAAGTCATGCCCCAGAAATCCACCGACTTCTTCCCCAAACTGCTCAGCGGGCTGGCTATCTATGCCCTGGATTAAGCCCGGTATGCAGTAGAATTCGTTCGGGTAGTAGGCCACGGCTGTAAAGCCTGCGGAGAACTCTTCCGGGATTGCTAGAAGTGTCAGGGCACGACTTGAGTCGTGCCGTAACGATGCAAAATCAACGCGGGCTTTAGCCCCTGAGATAAACGCAGTCTGGGTGCCCAACCTGGGCGCCGGGGTACCGGGGTACCCTTCAGGGTCGAGGGTCGGGTCACCGCGGCATTGTTCTTGCGGCCAGGGTGGGGTCGCACAAGACCAGATCAGCCGAGCTTTGAAAGGGCACGACTTGAGTCGTGCCGTCACGGGCTGCAAAATCAACGCGGGCTTTAGCCCCTGAGGGGAGCTTTCCGCAAACTGCTCGCCCCCGCACAAAGCCAACAGGGTCACCGCGGTCTTTGACTAAAAGATGGCATCTTCGGCCGAGTTATTCCGCAAGGAAAGGACTGTTTTGCACGAACTCGCATTGCAGAGCCCTGCAGAATCCCGTCTCCTTGCCAGGATAGTCAAATACAACTGCCGAGTCGGCGACAATCCGCCAGTGAATGCGACAATCCAAGGCTCGGACCCTCAGCACTGTGCAAAATCACCAAACAGCCACACGAGATTGGGATCAGTTTCAGAGGGTTCACCGTCGCGAATTTCACCGTGGCTGGTTTCGATGAACTTCCCGAGAGACTGCTCATATCCGTAAACGAACATGGCCATTCGGCTCGGTCCATTTACATGAACGTCGCCGCTTTGGTACCGTTCGGTGTAAACGGTGAGCGTCCACTTTCCGTTTGCATCCTTCGCAAGTAAGTCACCTCCTCGCGTCAGGTGATCGTGGAGCTCCGGCGTCAATTCAGTGATCTGTCCCCGCACTTCGCCAAATAATGCGACACGGTATCCGCAATCGCTTCCTCCGGGCCTCATCGCCAACGCGACAATGAGCGGATCAGGCAAGCCAGGGCGATGAAGGACGATGAAACTAAGCTTGTCGGCCACCCAAGCTGGGTCGGATTTATCGATGGGGCTCACCCAGTCAGCTCCGGTCCCGATGTTTGAGGCCAAGAGAATCTGCGCACCGTCAGAAGACCGAAAAATCAAGCGTGGGAGTCCCCCTTGCTTAACGATTACGGTGACCATCGCGTTGCCACTGCTCGGGAAACGAACGCTCTGAGATGTGAAGACTTTGGGGGAGTCAAGCGGTGGTTGCGCTATCACGAGAAGCGATGTCGTCACTAGCCAACTTACACGGTGCATATGCACAGTATGTCACCACTCTTTGGTTGGGTCCCGGATCACCGTCAATCCTGCATTTACTGCCTGACCAATATTCCTGCGCGCCTTGTTCAAGCGGCCAGCGGATCCGGTGCTGGCAATTTCCTGGCAAAACCCGGAGTTCGTAGGCAAGTCGCCCAAATCTTGGGCAAAACCGAATATCCTTGGGAAAGCCCCTGAGGGAATGCCGATGCGAGCATACGAACCCGATCGAAGGCTTCTAGGCTTGCTGCTCGCTGCCCTTATCGCCGCAGCCTGTCAACTTTTCGCCTCCGCCCAGGCCCCGCCCGCTCCGCCAGCCCCCGCACCCCGCTTCGTCGTTGTTCTCGACGCCGCCCACGGCGGCGACGACCCCGGCGGCCGTCTCAACAATCAGGCCGAAAAAGATGTGACGCTCGCCCTCAGCGTCCGCCTTCGCTCCCTGCTCTCCGCGCGCGCCATCCCGGTCTTCACCACGCGCGAATCCGACGCCACCGTCAATCTGAATCGCCGCGCGGAGATCGCCAACCGCGCCAACGCCCAGGCCTGCCTCAGCCTGCATGCTTCCCAAAGCGGCGCAGGCGTCCATCTCATGGTCTCCTCGCTGGCGCCCGCCCAACCCGCGCGCTTTGTCCCTTGGAAGACCGCGCAGGCTGCCTGGGTCACCCGCAGCCTCGCCCTCGCCGGTGTGCTCAACTCCGCCCTCCTTCACGCCGGCTTCAATGTAACCCTGGGCCGCATGACCCTTCCCGCCGTCGACTCCATGACCTGCCCCGCCGTCGCCGTCGAAATTGCCCCTGAAACCGGCCAGGCCAGCGCCTCCGGCAGTCCCACAACCGGCGGCCTGGACGACCCTGCCTACCAGGCTCGCTTCGCCGAAGCTCTGGCAGCCGCGCTTCTCGAGTGGCGATCGGAGGTTCGTCAGCCATGAGCCCGCGCCTTCAGACCATCCTCTTTATCGTCCTGCTTGCTTCCTCGGTGGTCATGGGCGTGGTTCTCTGGCAGTTGCGCGAACGCGCCCACCAGCGTCTGCTCTCCGGAGAGGACTCCTCGCCCACCCAGGCGCCCGCCGTAGCCCCCGCCGAACCCGCCACCCTCCTGGTTGCCGACGACGCCGGCGGTTCTCTGCTCACCCAGACCGAGTCCCTTCCGCTTTCTCAGGACCCCGGAGTGCGCGCCCGCGCCGTGCTCGGCAAACTCCTTGACCTTTACGCCGCCACTGGCGCCAACCACCCCGTCCCCGGCGGCGCCAACTCCATCGCCCAGGTCTTCCTCCTGCCCGCCCAGCCAATGGCCCCGGAAGGGAACATCGCTTCCATCCGCCCGGCCCGCCCCACCGCCCCCGCGTCCGCCCAGCCAGCCCCGGAGCCGCAATCCAGCGACCCCCAGACCGGCCCCCAACTCGCCGTCGTCAACCTCACCGGCGCATTCGCCGCCACCCACCCCTCCGGCCTTGAAACCGAAGCCCTCACCGTACTCTCCATCTGCGCAACCCTCCACGCCAACCTGCCCCGCGTCACCCAGGTCCGCTTCCTCGTCGACGGCCAGCCCCGCGCCACCCTCGCCGGCCACGCCGACCTCACCCGCACCTACCTAACCACCGATGCCGGCCCCTCCCAAGAAGCGCATCCGTGACCAATGCCGCCGGTCGGGGCCAATCTCGCCCGATTTAGCGGTATGATGGTTTAGAAGTTATGCCGCTCTCCGTGCAAATCCCGACCCCCCGTCCCTCGCGCGAATCCTTGATAAAGCGCCTGCGTATTCCCAAGGCGCGGCAAAATGAGTTGCTGGATATCATGCGGGAGCCGGAGACTGACACACCGGCCCCTTCCTCCAGCCCCACCTTCGCCGGCCACGCCGACCTGACCCGCGCCTATCTCGCCACCGACACCGTCCCCGCCGAAGGAGCCCATCCATAGTCACTGCACCTCGTCATGGCCGTTTTCTTTCCGCCAAGTCCGCAGTATGATGGAGCAGCAGCTATGCCCAAGTCGGTTCACATCGCGGCCCCCCGACCCACTCTTGAAGAGAGGGCGAAGCGCTTACGCATCCCCAAGGCTCGCCAGAAAGAGTTGCAGGTCTTTGTGGACGCGTTCATGGCCCAACATTCCCTTCAGGAAGAAGTGCCCGCCGCCTCGATCAAACCGGAAAAGAGGCCGAAGCGTGCCTCCGCTGCCTGATCCAAACGCCGTTTTCCTCAACTTTCCCTACGACGAGGGGTTTCGGAGTCTCTACATCGCCTACATCGTTGGGCTCTACCAACTGGATCTGGTCCCTCATCTTGCATCCGAAGTCCCGGGCAGGGATCGCAGACTGAACAAAATCATCAAGCTCATCCAAAGTTGCCGCTATTCGATCCACGATCTCTCCAGGGTGGAACTGAGCATGGCGCCGTCGTTATCCGATGCACCAACGGCCGTGCCGCGGTTCAATATGCCCCTGGAGTTGGGCATGACGATCACCTGGGCCAGTCTGCACCCCAGTCGCCACACCTGGTTTGTTTGGGAGTCCGAGCCCTATCGGCTCCTGAGATCGGCGAGCGATCTGAATGGAACCGATCCCTACATTCACAACGGCACACTGGAGGGGGTTCTCCATGAACTCTGCAATGCCTTCCAGAGTGACCGTTCACCGACAGTGCCGGAAATGTTAGATGTTTATCGATTTGTCTCTAACAACCTCGATGCGATTTTCTTGAGAAAAGGAACGCGCAATCCGTACGACAGAAGCGTCTTTAAGGAATTGTGCTGGTTATCCTCGACCCTCACAGTCTTTCTTCGCGAGACTAAACCCGCGGTTTAAGAACCATGACCCCCACCATCGGCGTCTTCGATTCCGGCTTCGGCGGCCTCACCGTCCTGCGCGCCCTCATCGCCCGCCTGCCCCACGCCCAATTCGCCTTCCTCGGCGACACCGCCCGCCTCCCCTACGGCTCCAAGTCCCGCCGCACCATCGCCCGCTACGCCGCTCAGAGCGCCCAGTTCCTGGTCCGTGAGCAGGGCGCGCAATTCCTCGTCATTGCCTGCAACACTGCCAGCGCCCTGGCCCTCGACGCCATTCAGAAAGCCGTCCCGGTCCCCGTCCTCGGCGTCATCGAGCCCGGCGCAGCCGCCGCCCGCGCCGCCTCCCGCACCGGCGACGTCCTGGTCATCGCCACCGACGCCACTGTCCAGAGCCGCGCCTACACCGCCGCCTGCCGCGCCCACGGCCTCCGCGTCATCGAGAAAGCCTGTCCCCTGCTCGTCCCCCTGGTCGAAGAAGGCTGGCTCAACCTCGCTCCCCCCAACCAACCCTCTGCGGCGCAAGCCGCGTTCGCCCCACCGCAGGTGGCGGCGCAAGCCGCATTTGCCTCACCGCAGGTGGCCGTCACTGCGCAGGTCATCCGCATCTATCTCGACGAACTGACCGCCGAAGCCGCCGCCGCGGGCCTCCATCCCGACACCCTGGTCCTCGGCTGCACCCACTACCCGCTGCTCCGCCCCCTCATCGCCCAGGCCGTTTCCCCCGGCATCAAAGTCATCGACTCCGCCGAAGCCGTCGCCCAAGCCGCCTTCCGCGAGTTCGCCCTCAGCCCCCCCATAGAACCCGGTCCAAAATCTGAGAGCGCGGACCCCACGGTGTGCCGCTGCTTCGCCACCGACTCCGTGGAGAAATTCGAGCGCCTCGGCTCCCGCTTCCTCGGCCGCCCCACCGGCCCCGTACAACTCGTCGACCTCGGCGGCTGATATCCTCTTCATGGCTGATATTCTGTTAAAAAGTTGGCCCGCATCCCCTTTGCACCGGCCAATGGAGGAAAGAAAGCAAGCATGATCAATCTGGCGGGTAAGACGGCCGTGGTCTTCGGGCTGGCCAACAAGCGTTCCATCGCCTGGGGAATCGCCCAAAAACTCCACGAGGCCGGCGCAATCCTGGCCATCTGCTATCAAAACGAGCGCATGAAGCTCGAAGCCCAGTCCCTCATCGACGAGCTGCCCGGCGCACAAGGCTTCCAGTGCGACGTGTCAAACGACACCGAGATCGAAACCCTCTTCGCCGCCCTCGGCCAGCGCTACTCCAAGCTCGACATCCTGGTCCACGCCGTCGCCTTTGCTCCCCCCGCCGACCTGCGCGGCGAGTTCGTCCAAACGTCCCGCGAAGGCTTCCGCGTGGCCATGGACGTCAGCGTCTACTCGCTCATCGCCGTCACCCGCGCCGCCGCCCCGCTGATGACCGAAGGCGGCTCCATCATGACCCTCAGCTTCTTCGCTGCCGAGAAGGTAGTCCCCAACTACAACGTCATGGCCATCGCCAAGGCCGGCCTGGAGTGCGCCGTCCGCTACCTGGCCTGGAATCTCGGCTCCAAGAACATCCGCGTCAACGCCATCTCCGCCGGCCCCATCAAGACCCTCGCCGCCCGCGGCGTCGGCGACCTCTCCGACATGCTCAAGGCCCACGCCGACCGCGCCCCACTCCACCGCAACGTCGACCAGCTCGAAGTCGGCGGCGCAGCCCTCTTCCTCGCCAGCCCTCTCGCCAGCGCCGTAACCGGCGAAACCCTCTACGTCGACTGCGGCTACAACATCATGGGCTTCTAGGTCGGTCCAAGGGTTGCCCGGAGGGGGCAGGGGCGGGGCCGCCCGATGTGGGTCGAGGCTCCTGAATGCAGCCCTCCCCCCAATTAAGACCGGCCTCAGTTGCGCGCTCCTCTTCCTTGCCGTCCAAATGCGGCTCATGCCGCAACCAACTCGAGCCTATTTCCACGCTCTGAAAGGGCACTGCTTGAAGAGCCTGCCCGGAGTGCGGCCTAAGGGCGCCACCGGCGGACGTCCCATCCTTGGGGCGCAATCGATTGCATTCCGATGACCCGCGCCGCCCCTCGATGGGCGTCACCCAGCCAAACTGCGGATTCCCCCGCCAACCGATCCGTACCTCCTCGGCTCTCGCGGCCAAACCCGCTTCATCTCGCATCTCTCTGAAATTACCCAGCGGTTACGAATTCACCGGGTTCTCTTACAAAGGTCATCCATCCGCTGATAGCATCGATTGCGCAACTCAGATCGGCGCGCGGAGCGCGCGGAGGGGGGTCACAATCTATGGCAACGCAGCACAACCTGAAAGGGATGAATGTCATCCTTTTCCTGACGGACCAGGAACGCGCGATCCAGCACTTTCCAGAGGGTTGGGAAGAAGCCAACCTGCCCGGCATGACCCGGCTGAAAAAACACGGCCTCACATTCGAGCGCGCCTTCTGCAACTCGTGCATGTGCTCGCCCAGCCGCGCCACGCTCATGACCGGCTTCTTCCCCGCGCAGCACGGCGTCAAGTGGACGCTCGAAGACGACATGCCGGCCACGCAATATCCCCAGCAGGAGCTGCTGCCGCGTTTTGCCAACCTCGCCACGGTGATGCAATCGGCCGGCTACTCCACACCCTACAAGGGCAAGTTCCATCTGACCAAACCGCAGAATGCGGAAAACGTGTATGTGCCCGCCGATCTGGCCCGCTACGGTTTTGAGCGCTGGAATCCCACCGACGCTGGCGCCGACCAGAACCCGGCCGTGTACGGTGGCGGCGACGCCAACCACGATGGCCGCTACATGCACGACTGCCGGGTGATGGAGGCCGGCAACGAGGGCGTCCTCGCCTACCTCAAGAACTATTCCGCGGACACCTCGACCCCGAAGCAGCCGTTCTTCCTCGTCGTCTCGCTGGTCAATCCCCACGACGTGCTGGGCTATCCAAGCAAGAACGGCGCCATGGTCAACGGCTACGATCCGAGCTGGCTGGAAGGGCGGATCGGCCTGCCCCTGACCCACAACGAGAGTCTGGACAAGAAGCCCTCCGTCCAGAAGAAGTTCCTGGAAATCACCAACCTCGGCCTGGGCCGGCTGACCGACGATCTGGAGCGGCGCAACTACGTCAACTTCTACGGCAACCTGATGAAGTCCTCGGATAGCTACCTGCTGCGGATGTTGAACCTTCTCGACGATCTGGAGATGTTGGAAGACACGCTGATCGTCCGCACCGCCGATCACGGCGAGTTGGCCATGACCCACGGCGGCATGCGCCAGAAGAGCTTCAACTTCTACGAGGAATCGACCCGAGTGCCGCTGGTCTACTCGAATCCGAAGTTATTCCCGCGCACGGAATCGACGGCCGCCATGGTTTCGCACGTCGATCTGCTGCCCACGCTCGCATCCCTCTTCGACGCCCCGGCATATGCTCGCGACCGCTGGCAGGGCATCGACTACTCCTCTGTGGTGCTCGATCCCCGCAGCCCTTTCCCGCAGCCCTACGTCGTCTTCACCTTCGACGACTTCCAATCCGGCCAGAAATCCGGCCCCTACCCCAATCCCAACAACCACATCGTCAGCATTCGCGAGGAGCGGTACAAACTGGCCAAGTACTACACCCCCGCCCAGCCCGGCATCGAGCCCGAATGGGAGATGTACGACCTCCATCACGACCCGCCGGAGATCCGCAATATCGCTTTTCCCGCCGCGGAGCGAACCGCCGAGGAGAAGATCGAGTTCAAGCGCCTGCAAAAGCTCCTCGACGAAGTGCTCGAGACGCGGCTCCAACCCATCCCCCAGACGCCGCCGTACGCGATTGCCGCCGGCCTCCTCTCCAGAGGCGCAGACGACCCGCCGGTTAGCACGTAGACTCCCGCGGCGCTTTCGCTCCGGCAGAACCACAGTTTTGCAACCGTGGCGCCGCGTCTCCCATCCTTGCGACTTCTTCTGTCGCAAGGATGGGAAAGCAAACGCCCAACCCTCCACAAGATGGAAACCGTCAAGTTCAAAAGGCGGATGGACCGGATTCCATTATGCTGGTTGAACCATGTGCGGCCGCTTCGCCAGGAAATCCACGCAACAAGTTCTCGCCGACTGGTTTGGCGTCGAGCTGGAGGACATGCCGTGGTTCGCTCCCAGTTACAACGTGGCTCCGCAGAGCTTTCAGCCGGTGGTGCGCTTGAGCCGGGATACCGGCCAGCGCGAGTTCGCGCTGCTGCGCTGGGGCCTGGTGCCCTTCTGGGCCAAAGAGGCCAAGATCGGCTACTCCACGATCAACGCCCGCGCGGAGGAGGCCGCATCCAAGCCCGCCTTCCGGGAGGCATTGAAGAAGCGGCGCTGTCTTGTGTCGGCGGACGCCTTCTACGAGTGGCAGCGCCTCGATCCCAAGTCCAAACGCCCATTCGCAATTGGAATGAAGAGCGGCGAGCCGTATGCCTTCGCCGGATTGTGGGAGAGCTGGCGCCCCAAGGGCGGCGATCCGCTTGAAACTTTCACCATTCTCACCACCGATCCCAACGCGGTCATGGAGCCGATCCACAACCGGATGCCGGTGATCCTGGAAACTAAGGACTATGACCGATGGTTGGATGCCGGCGATCCTGTCAGGCCGCCCGTGGACTTGCTCCGTCCCTACCCTGCCGAACAGATGCTTGCTTGGCCGGTCGGCGACCGCGTGGGAGATGTGCGCAACAACGATCCTGCGCTGCTGGAGCCGGATGCCCCAGCGTCGGACCCAAGCCTGTCGCGAGCCTCCTGAACGAAGCCCTGGGATCCCCAGGAAGCAGCGCGTACCCTCCGGGCGGCTTCCTGGGGAGCCACAGGTCTTTTTCTCTGCTGGAAGCTCGCAGCTGAAAGCTGCCTTCCATCACTGGCGCCGGCTCACCCAATCGTTTACCCTCAAAAGTTCCCTCCAAAATGACCACCGCCGCCGCCCAAGCCCGCTACCCGCTGACCCAGGGCGTCAACCCATGGCTGGTGACGGTTTCCGTCATGCTTCCCACCTTCATGGAGGTGCTGGACACCGCCATCGCCTCGGTGGCGCTGCCCTACATCGCCGGCTCCCTTTCTGCCTCCAACTCCGAGGCCACCTGGGTCCTCACTTCCTATCTGGTTGCCAACGCCGTCATCCTCCCCGCCTCCAACTGGTTCGCCCGCCGCTTCGGCCGCAAGCGCTTCCTGCTCTTCTGCGTCGTCGTCTTCACCGTTGCCTCGTTCTTCTGCGGCGCAGCCCCCTCGCTCGGGGTCATCCTGCTGGCCCGCGTCCTCCAGGGAGCCGGCGGCGGCGCCCTCCAACCCCTCTCGCAATCCATCCTGCTGGAGAGCTTTCCCATCCAAAAACGCTCCATGTCCATGGCCGCCTACGGCCTGGGCATCGTGCTCGCCCCGGTCCTCGGTCCCACGCTGGGCGGCTGGCTCACAGACACCTTTAGCTGGCGCTACGCCTTCTACATCAACATCCCCGTCGGCATACTCGCCGTCATTCTCATCTCCCGCTTCGTCCACGACCCGCCCTATATCAAGAACGCCAAGGTCGGCCCCTTCGACAACATCGGCTTCGGCCTGCTGATGGTCTGGACCGGCAGCCTGCAAATTGTGCTGGACAAGGGCCAGGAGGACGACTGGTTCGGCGCCGCCTGGGTCCGCTGGGCCGTCGCTGCCCTGGTTGTTTCTCTCCTGCTCTGGATCTGGCACTCTTGGACCCATCCCAAGGGCCTGGTCGACCTCCACGTCCTCAAGGACCGCAACTTCCGCACCGGCTGTTTCCTGGTCGCCCTGCTCGGCATGTGCATCTACATCACCATCGCCATCCTGCCTCTCTACTATCAGGAGGTCCTCGGCTACACCGCCTTCACCGCCGGCCTGGTGGTCGGCCCGCGCGGCATCGGCTCCTTCCTCGGCTCGCCCATCATCGGCTTTCTCGGCTCCCGCATCGACAACCGCAAGCTGCTCTGCGCCGGCTTCCTCGGTTTCGCCGCCTGCGCCCTCGTCTTCGGCTCCGTCAACCTCTCCATCGGCCCCTACACCCTGCTCATCCCCATCATGCTCACCGGCTTTGCCCTCAGTTTCGTCTTTGTCCCCATGTCCACCATGATGATGGCCACCATCCGCAACAAGGACATGGGCGCCGCCACCGGGTTGGCCAACATGCTGCGCAACATCGGCGGGTCGATTGGAATTTCGATGGCCACCACCGCCCTCATCCGGCGCGCCGCCCTCCACCAGACCGAAATCGGCGCGCACCTTTCCCCCTCCGACCCTGTCTTCCAGCAAAGCTCTCGCGCCATCGCCGCCTATCTCGGCCATCAGATCGGTCCCGCGCAGGCCCGCCCCGGCTCCTTCGGCCTCATCTATGGATTGATGGAGCAGCAGTCCGCCCTCATGGCCTACGTGGACATCTTCCGCTGGACCGCCGTCTTAGCCCTCATCTGCGCCGCCGCCGCCTGGCTCTTCAAAAAGCCCAAAAAGCCCGCCGCGCCGCCGCCGGGCGTCCACTGATTCGCCCGTTCCTGGTGCTCTGAATCACCTTTCGCGCTCGCGCAAGATTGGCTTGCAATCGGCTCGGCGTTGCTGTCTACTTGCTGCCATCATGCAAGCCGCTCTATCTGAAGCAACCTCCCGCACTGTGCGGAGTTCTGTCCTTGCCCTGTTTGCGCTAGCAACCTTGGTTTCCTCCCTGCTAGCACAGGACGCTGTCTACCCGCCCAAGAAACCCTCACCTCCCAAGATCGGGAAGCAACTCATCCTCGTGGAAGAACAGGTTGTGCTGGTCGAGTGGCCTAACACCCTGAAGCTCGTGAATGCCCCGCAGAATGTTACGCTGCTCAATCCAGGGCAATGCATCCGTGTCGGCATTTTCGCCACGGGCGATGATCGGGACGCCTATCTGGACAAGACAACCGTCTCCTTCCGCGTGAAGTTTGCCGGCCAAACCCAGGATCACCCCCTCGCGCCGCTCGCCCAAACCAAGCAAATCAAGCCGGAAGGCGGCGACTTCGTCACCCAGGCCCTGGCTGCGGCCGATATCAAGAACCCGCTTCTCACCATGGCCTCCATGGGCGTTTCCGCCGCCAATTGGTGCGTCCCCGCAGACGCCCAGGACGGCACGGCCACCATCGAAGCCGAAATCGAATCTTCCGGCGGCCATCAAAACCAAAAGCCCTCCAAAATCCAAATCGAATCCTTTGAAACAGGCAGCAAGCGCTCCTTCAAAGACAGAGAGGAATTTGAAGGCTTCTTCATGACCTACTACCGCCATCCAAACCCGGCTCGCCTGCTTCCCGCGTTGCAGTTCTTTTCCGCCGACACCAAGGCTCGGGAAAATCGCGGAACACCCGAGAGCATTGCCGCCTCCATCGGCTCCGCGCTCAAGGCCAATCCCGTTGCCGCAAAGGACTTCATGACCCGCATCTCAGCCCAAACTGGATTCACGCGCGCCTTCGGGCTCATGACCCTGCTCTTCGCCGGCTTGGACATTGACCCCGCTCTCAAGACCATGAGCGACGAGGATCGCCAGATGTTCGCGCGCCACCCAACTTTGCCTGACCCCAATGCAATGAGCGCGGACGGGGAAAATGCCACCCGTCTCGACATGCTCTGGGGCATGTTTACGAGCACCGGCCAGATCGCGCCCATCCGGAAAATCGCCAGCGCCCTCGCTTGGCGCTCCGACTGGGAAGCCTTCGACAAGCTGCGCAAAACCCCCAACCACCCCACCGAATGGACCCCGTCGATCGCCCGCGCTGTCACCTACGGAGCCGCCGGTTGGGCGTTGGGTTCGTTCCAGCGCACCGATCCCCTCGTCGCCGACTACATCGAGTTCATGCTCGCTTCGCCCGATACGCCCCAAACCATCAAATCGGAGCTCAGCGGACTCTCCACCAATCCTGCCTTCAAGCAAACCAACGGAAATTGAGCCATCCTGCGCCCGATCCCTACATAAGCTCCCAACCTTCGACGCGCACTGAGGGAGCAACGCGGTCGACCTGGATCATTCCGGAGACGGCCGCCACGGCCCCACTGCCTTCCCAGCCCGTCTCCCGGCCCCCGCGCAGCCTTTTTCCCCCGAATTGGGCCTGCAAGGTGCACAATAGATGAACGGACGGTTACATCCCGATGAATCCTGCTTCCCCTTCCCCCAGTACGCAGCATCGTTCTTCTCTCAAGCCTCACCTGCAGCCGCAACTTGATGCATGGCGCGATTTGCTTGCCCAGTGCGCTTTGAAGCCCAGCCGGAAGCGCGTCCACGCGTTGCGCAGCTTCACCTTGCGCTTGCGCGCGGCGCTGGAGTTTCGGCTGCCGGAGGAAGCTGGGGATTCAGCCGCTGCCCCAGCCTTCCGGCGCTGGAAGCGAGCAGGGAAGAAACTGCGCCGGGCGCTCGAGCCGGTTCGCAACGCGGACGTACACCTGGCCCAGCTTGCCGGCCTCCGCGGCGTCCTTGGCCGTCCCGCGAGCAGCCAACCGCAAGGCAGCCCCCGCTGTCTGCGCGAAATCGGCAAACTCGAAAGACGCCTGAAGCGGCAACGCCAGAAGGGAGCCGATGCGCTGACGGCCTTCTTCGATGCTCGCGGCAAGCGCCTGAACCGGCTAAGCCATGAGCTGGACGCAGCCTCGCCCCGAATGCCCTCAACCCCGGGCATAGCCACGCAGGACGCATTGCGGATATTCACCGCGCTTGCCGGCGAACTCCCCGGCTTGGGCAGCGCCAACCTGCACGCCTATCGCAAGCGCCTCAAGCAACCCCTCTATCTTGCCGAATTCTCCGCCCCGGCCGATCCGGCAGCCAGGCGGTTGGCCGTGGCGATGCGGAAGATGCATGCGGCCGCCGGCAAGTGGCACGATTGGCAAGCGCTCGCCTCCGAGGCCGGACGCGTCCTTCCCCGTCACGGCAACCGCGATGGCTTGGTTCCGGTGCTGAACAACCTGGCTGAGGAGGCTCTCAAAAGGGCTCTCGGTCAATGCCGGCGCTCCACCGCAAGCCTGCTGAAAAACCCTCCCGGAATCCCGCCTTCGCAGAGGCGAAAGCCGGTCGCCCGGGTTGAAGTTCACGAGGCCCTCCCCACGGCGGACAAATCCTTGTACGTGGGGTAAAGCAAGGGCCAAAGTGGCGGGAAATCCGAGAGGGCGCATGAACCATGGGAGTCCTCTGAGGGATCGGCGCGGGTCAGATGGGGACACCATCCGCCCCCATTCCGATGGCAGCCTGTGCCGCCGCGCCGGCGTGCATCGATTGCGCCGTCAAACCCGCTTTGGCCATCGCGCCGCCCTGATCGCCGACACTCGTTTACTCCGCCAGCGGCACAAACCTCCGCGCCTGCTCGTTCCATTTCTCAATCCGCCCGCTCAGAATGTCGTAGTACCACCCATGCACCGTCAGCCGGCCCTCCGTGACTGCCCGCGCCACCGAAGGCTGCGCCCGCAGATTCCACAGTTGCGCCACCACGTTGCCGCGAATCAGCGCGACCAGCTCCGCGTGCTCGCCGTCGGCCGGATTGGGAGACTGGCGGTGCGAGAAGGCTGCCTCCACATGGCTCAGCCAGCGGTGCGCCTTGGGCAGCTTCTCCAGCCCCTCGCCGGCCAACACCGCCTTCAGCGCTCCGCAGTCCGAGTGGCCGCAAAGAATCGCGCCCTTCACCTTGAGCACCTCCACCGCGTATTCGATGGTCGCCGTCACCCCGTCCACATCGTGGCCGGTTATCGGCACCACGTTGCCCGCATTCCGCGTGATGAAAAGGTCCCCCGGGCCCATCCCCAGAATCATGTCCGGAACCACCCGCGAGTCGGAACAGGTGATGAACAGCCACTCCGGCGCCTGCCGGTCGGCCAGCAGCTTGAACTGAGCCCGCCTGCCGGGAAACACCTCTGCCAGAAAACGCCTGTGCCCTTCAACAAGCCTATCCACGCCGCTCTCCAATCCGCCTCCCGGCCGCCCCAACTGGAAGTTTTGCTTTCCAATAGGCTATCGTATTGCTGCCTACTCCGTGGGTTATAGTGGGGCCATGAACCGCCGCCCGCGCTCCTGTCTCACCCTCCTCGCCCTCATCGCTATCTTTCCGCTGGCCCTCTCCGCCCAGTCCCGCGACTCCATCGACCCCGCCCTAAAAAGTCGCATCGACCGGATTGCCGCGCAAGTCCTCGAGCAGTCCGGCGTTCCCTCTGCCTCCGTCGCCATTGTTCAGCACGGAAAGCTCGTCTACGCCCACGCCTACGGCCGCGCCCGTCTCCATCCCCCCGTAGCCGCCACGCCCGATATGCGTTACTCCATCGGCTCCATCTCCAAGCAATTCACCGCCGCCGCCATCCTCCTCCTCCAGGAAGACGGCAAGCTCTCCATCGACGACGCGGTCGGCAAGTACCTCCCCGGCCTGACCGAAGGCGATAAGGTCACCATCCGCCAGATTCTCTCCCACACCTCCGGCTACCAGGACTACTGGCCCGAGGACTACGTCATGACCCCGATGCTCAACGCGGAATCCGCCCAGCAGATCATCGATACCTGGGCCAAGAAACCCCTCGATTTCGAGCCCGGAACCCAATGGCAGTACTCAAATACAAACTTCGTTATCGCCGGCCGTATTTTTGAGACCATCGCCGGCGCATCCCTCATGGACTTCCTCGTCCAGCGCATCTTCCGCCCCCTCGGCATGACCTCCGTCTGGAACTCCGACGAAGCCAAACTTACCCAGGCCGATGCCACCGCCTACTACCGCCACGCCCTTGGCCCCCTTCGCGTTGCCCCCAAGGAGGGTAGCGGCTGGATGTTCGCTGCCGGCGAGCTGGCCATGACCGCCCACGACCTTGCCCTCTGGGACGAGAGTCTCATCGCCCAGACCATCCTCAAGCCCGAGAGCTATAAGCAGATGTTTACTGAAATCAAACTCAAAGACGGCAAGGCCACACACTATGGCCTCGGCGTCTTCGTGATGGACCGCAACGGCCACCGTTCCATCGAGCACTCCGGCGAAGTCTCCGGCTTCGTCTCCGACAACGAAGTCCTGGTCGACGATGGCGCCGCCGTGGCCGTCCTCACCAACCAGGACGCCGTCGGCGCCGCCTCGGCGATCACCCGCCTGTCCGCCCCAATCGTTGCCGGTACTCCGCCCACCGCCCCCGAGCAGCAGGCGTTCGCCATCTACCGCGATCTCCAACAGGGCCGCATCGATCGAACCCTCCTCGCCCCCAACCTCAGCGACTACTTCACCACCGAAGCCCTCGCCGACTTCCAGCAGAGCCTGGCGCCGCTGGGCGAGCCCCTCACCTTCCGCCAGACAGGTGAACAACTCCGCGGAGGCATGACCTTCCGCGCCTTCGACATCGTCTATCCCGGCAAGCGCCTCCGCCTCACCACTTACACCTACCCAGACGGCAAACTCGAGCAATACCTCATCGCCCCCGCCGAGTAGACCTCTTTCATCTGCTGTCATCCTGAGCGGAGCCGAAGGACCTGCGGTTGCTTTTCACGGCCTCCATAGCACAAGCGATACACTTGAGTTGACCTATGTTTGAAACCCTCACCGACAAACTCCAGCGCGCCTTCAAGGTCCTCCGCGGCCAGGGCACGCTCACTGAAGAAAACATCGCCGAAGCCCTCGGCGAAATCCGCGTCGCCCTGCTTGAAGCCGACGTCAACCTCAACGTCGTCACCGAACTCATCGAGCACATTCGCGTCAAGGCCGTCGGCGCCGAAGTCCTCACCGCTCTGTCGCCCTCCGAGCAAGTCGTCAAGATCGTCCGCGACGAGCTCATCGAGCTGCTCGGCAAAGACACCGCCCGTTTCAAATTCGCCTCCCAGCCGCCCACCGTTATCCTCATGGCCGGCCTCCAGGGCGGCGGCAAAACCACCACCTCCGGCAAGCTCGCCGCCTGGCTCAAAAAAGGCGGCCATCGGCCCATGCTCGTCTCGGTCGATGTCTACCGTCCCGCCGCCCGCGAGCAACTCAAAATCGTCGCCAAGCAAGTCGAAGTCCGCCTCTACGAAGGCGACCAGAAGGGCGAGCCCGCTAACTCAGCCCTCGTCGAGCGTCTGGCCAAGGAAGCCCGCCGCGAAGCCGTCATCATGGGCTGCGACACCCTCATCGTCGACACCGCCGGCCGCCTGCACATCGACGAAGCGTTGATGGATGAAATGGCCCGCCTCAAAAAGCTCCTCAACCCTTCCGAAATCCTCTTCATCGCCGACGCCATGACCGGCCAGGACGCCGTCCACTCCGCGCAGGATTTTCACACCCGCCTCGGCCTCACCGGCGTGGTCCTCACCAAGATGGACGGCGACGCCCGCGGCGGCGCGGCTCTCTCCATCCGTCACGTCACCGGCCAGCCCATCAAGTTCATCGGCGTCGGCGAAAAGCCCGACGCCTTCGAGCCCTTCCATCCGGATCGAATTGTGGGCCGCATTCTCGGCATGGGCGACATGATGTCGCTCATCGAGAAAGCCGAGTCCACCCTCGACCGCAAAAAGGGCGAGGAGTTCGCCAAGAAGGCTCTGCTCGGCGACGGCTTCACCCTCGATGACTTCCGCGATCAGCTCCGCCAGATCAAGAAGATGGGCTCCATGGAATCCATCCTCAAAATGCTCCCCTCCGTCGGCCCCTTCGCCGGCATGCAGCAAGCCGCCGGCCAGATCGACGAAAAGCAATTCACGCGCCTCGAAGCCATCATCGACTCCATGACCCCCAAGGAGCGCCGCAACCACGAAATCATCTCCGGCACCCGCCGCAAGCGCATCGCCAACGGCAGCGGGACCTCCGTTCAAGATGTAAACCAGCTCCTCCGCCAATACGCCCAGATGGCCAAAATGTTCAAGCAAATGGGCAAAGGCGGATTAGCCCGCAACATGATGCGCGGCGGCCTCGCGGGCATGGGCCTCGGCAAAAAGCAACGCTTCGGAAGATAGGGGATCGGCAATGAGCCTCACGACAGAGAGTATCCGTGCAACCGAGGACGACGAGGCACTGGTTGATCTATTGATTGCGGAGTTGCAGCGGCTCTTGCCCGATGAGGTGCAGGAAGATCGGGACCGTTACCATCAAACTCTCGCAGCATTGCCTCGTGGCATTCGGGCGATGGCAGGGATGCACGAATTTGATGTCAGCATGGCTCTCGACAGTCTGGCTTGGCATTTTGGGAATCAAAACGACGAGCGCGACCTCCGCGAGACGCTGAACGGCCTGCGCGAATTGGAACTCCCTGAAATTGCTGAGATGTTTGAACAAATGTGGGAGTTCATGAAGCCGCACATGAACGAACTCCAGGTCGGTGACTTTGGAGGCAAGGACTTCGCGGACTGGCTCGATGATATTGGCGCGGAAGACTTTGCAGACAAAAAGGACGATTATATTTGGGATTTCTGCAAGAAGGCTGGAGACTTGGGTCTGATGCAATCTTGGGTGCTCTACGCTCGCAAATACCCCGAACGCTGTGTAGTCTCCGATGCGCAATAATGATCCTGATGGGCAAAGGAAGACGACGATGCGCAAGCTGATAGTCAAGAACTTCTCGGTCATCAAAGAAGCCGAGCTGGAATTCGGCAAAATCACCGTCCTCATCGGTCCCCAATCCAGCGGCAAGAGCCTGCTCTGCAAACTCGTCTATTTTCTCGGTCCGATTCTGAGCGAGTTTTCCGCAACTTTCGCCGCGTCTGATCAATCGTGGGAACAATTTATCGAACATGCAAAAAATCAATTTAAGCTCTGGTTCCCGCCGCACGCATGGAGAAACTCCACATACTCGATTCGATATGAGGAAGGACTCTACGGAGTCTTCGTCAACGCATCTGAAGCCCTCGGCGAAAATTCCATCGATCTCAGCCTGACCGAAGACTTCAAGGAGCTCTACGAGAAAAGAAACTCATCAATCCCCGCCTCAAAGCTGCAACAAGGGGATGAAAATGCTCGATCGATGGGGATGTTCTTCCGCAGGTGGAATTTTCTCTACGCACTCAACATCTTGCAGGGTCACACAAAAGTTGAGGACAGCGCATACGTTCCGGCAGGCAGATCCTTCTTTTCGAATCTGAATAGCGTTTTCGAAATCTTCAGGAATGAGAACCTTGACCCCCTCCTGAGGGAATTTGCCGCGAACCTCGATTGGGCCAGCACACCAGCAGCGATACCGCTGTCCGCGCTAAAACAGGAGATTCTGAGTGCCATGAATGTCATCCAGGGGGGAAGATTCTTACTCACGGATGGCAAACCAATGTTTGAAGACGAGAAAGGCGTTCAGCTGCCAATGGGGATGGTTTCTTCAGGAACTCAAGAGCTCGTTCCCCTGTTCAGAATCTTCTCGAAACTCATTCGAGATGCCGTTCTTGTAAAATCCGGCAACCACGGCCCTGAACGGCCTAGAGAGCGCTTCCTGATTGTTGAAGAACCGGAGGCTCACATCTTCCCGAACACACAGAATGAGCTGGTAAGAGTCTTCTCGCGGTTGTCTAACGAACCATTCTTCTCATTTTCCTGGGTCATCACCACCCACAGCCCCTACATCCTCACCGCCTTCAACGACCTGATCAAAGCGGGACTTGTTGCGGCCGAGCGGCCCGACAAGGCCTCTGAAGTCGAGAAGGTCATCCCGCGCCAATACTGGATCAAACCAGACGAATTCGCCGCCTACGCTTTCGACGGTAAGGACGGCATTCTCCGCTCCATCAAGGACAAAGACACGAAGATGATCAACGGAGATATTCTGGACGACATCTCCAGCGACATTGCGGACCAATTCGGCCAGCTTCTGGAGATTCAATATGGCGGATAGCGAAGCTCGCTGTATCGAATCCCTCCGCCATACCAAGATCAAAGTCCACGATAAGGGAACCAACGTAAGCGCCGTATTCCTCAATCCCGACAAGCGGAAAGTTGAGCGCATTCGCGTCGATGGCTGCCTCGCTCCCGCTCGACAGGCCGCGGCCGATTTCCTGGTCTCGATGCCAAGCGTTGTCGACGTGATCGTGGAATTGAAGGGTACCGACCTCCGCAGGGCATTCGAACAGGTCGAAGCAACCATCGACTTTCTCGAAAAGCGCAAGAACATGCAAAAGCAGCCGCCAAACTCGCTGGTGACCGGCATCTTGATTGTCTCCTCTGAATATCCAAGCAAGAATCCTCGCATTCAGCGCAAGAGAGATGCTCTCGGCAAAAGAGGATTTCGCGTGCTTGTTTCGACTCACAATGGGGGCGAATTCAGTTTCTCGACCTTCATCGGAAAGCGCGCATGACCCAACTCCGGCACCAACTCGACGAAATCCCCGCCAGCACCCGCCAGCACGCCCAGACGGCCAGGAACTTAACATAGATCGGCAAAGCTGTCTCAGCCAAAAAAGGGATGTGCGGCGGTCAACGGCGGTTCGACCATTGCTTTAACAGAAGACAGCCGTCGCCCGGTTGGTTTTCTCTTTCACTGGGCAGCGCCTTGGCCCTGCGGAGAATTGCCTGCGATGGGCGCACGAAGGCAGGCCCTTCAGCGTCCGGATCGACCGATCCTTGAAGTGCATTGAAGCTAAGAATCCCCATTTTCCCGCTTTGGCAGCGCCACCGTCGCCCTCGCCTCCACCTGCTCCTGCCAGCCTGGCAGCCGCTGGTCGCCGGTGATTAAGCGCGCGCCGCGGGTGAATGTGAAGTAGGTCCAGATCCAGGCGGCGAAGACGGAGAGGCGGTTGCGGAAGCCGATGAGGAAGAAGATGTGGACGGTCAGCCAGGCGGCCCAGGCGGGAAAGCCGCTCATGTGGGCCTTGAAGGGCCATTCGACCTTGGCCACGGCATCCATGCGGCCGATGGTAGCCATGTCGCCTTTGTCGAAGTAACGGAAGGGCGGGCGCGGCGCCCCTTTCAGGTCGGCGGCGATCGTTTTGGCGATGTGGTCACCCATCTGCATGGCGGGCTGGGCGACACCGGGAACCTGGCGGCCGTCCTGCTCGAAGTGGGCCAGGTCGCCCAAGACGAAAACGTTGGGCAGGTTGAGCGGATTGAGGTGCTGGTCAACAAAGACGCAGCCGCGGCGGTCCAGAGGCGCGTCCAGCAGCTTGCCCAGCGGCGAGGCCTGGACGCCGGCGGCCCAGAGGATTACGGCCGCATCGATGCGCTTTCCACCGGCTTCGACCCAGCCTGGACCAATCCCGGTGACCTGGGTGTGCGTGTGGACCTCCACGCCCAGGCGGGTAAGGGCGGCTTCGGCTTTGGCGGAGAGATCCGCGGGATAGGCGGCGAGAATGCGCGCTGAGCCTTCGAGGAGAAGCACGCGGGATTTGGTGGGATTGATGTGACGGAAGTCGCGGCGCATGTAGAGCTGGGCGATATCGGAAATGGCGCCGGCCAGTTCGACCCCTGTTGGCCCGCCGCCGATGACGATGAAGTTCAGCGCCGGGTGCCAGCCGTGCTCCAGCATCTGCCGCTCGGCCAATTCAAAAGCCAACAGCACGCGACGGCGGATCTCCGTGGCGTCTTCGATGGTCTTGAGACCCGGAGCCAGCGGGGCCCATTCGTCCTTGCCGAAGTAGGAGTGGGTGGCGCCGGTGGCTAGGACCAGGTAGTCGAAGGGGAGCTGCGCGCCGGAGGCCAGCGAGACGGTGCGGGCGGCTGCATCGATGCCCCTGACCTCATCCATGAGAACCTGCGTGTTCGGCTGCTTGCGCAGGATGGAGCGGATGGGCTGGGCGATATCCGCGGGGGAGAGGACGGCGAGGGCAACCTGGTAGAGGAGCGGCTGGAAGGTGTGATGGTTGCGCCGGTCCACTACGGTGACCTCGACCGCTAAGCGGCCCAGGCCCTTGGCGGCGTGCAGGCCGGCGAAGCCGCCGCCGGCAATGACCACGCGCGGGCGAGCAGGTTTCTTCGCTGCGATGGGCTGGGGCAAGGGGAAGCCTCCGTCTACTAGATGCGGGAAGGAGGCTGCAAGTGGCAGCCGTGGAGCCTGGCCGCTTCCCAAGTCTCGGACACAGAGAAGACGGCGAGCAAAACAGCAGTGTTATATTGCTTCGTACCGGAAAGAGCACTTGGAAATACCGCCTCAAATTCACTTTCCGGAGAACAGCTTTCGACATTTCGCCGCGAAGGAGATCTCGTGAAGCGTCCGATTGGCGTCATTTTTTCCGCAATTCTACTTGTGCTCGGATCGCTGCTTCAATTGCTGGCGGCCTTGGGCATGGCGCTCACCGGAGCCTACATTCACCAACAAGCCACTTCCGGCCGGCTCCCCGGCGCAACCACAGCCCCGCCTATGCCCGGCTGGATGCCCATTTTCATCCTCGCGTTCTGCGTGTTTCTTGTTGCTCTGGCAGTGTGGGGAATCCTGACCGCGGTGGGGCTCTTCCGCCTGCGGGGCTGGGCGCGGTACTCGGTGCTGGTGATCGGCGGCGGATTGGCGCTGATCGGCTTGGTATCTTTGCTGGCTACACTGTTCATGCTGGCGGTTCCGCTGCCGGTTGCGGCCGGCGTGGATGCATCCCAGGTCCGCAATGTGCAGGCCATCACAAGAATCATGTTTGGCGTGGTCGCGTTTTTTTACGGCATTCTCTGCGCCGTGGGCGTCTCCTGGCTGGTGTACTTCAATCGGAAAAAGGTGCGCGAGGTGTTTGCAGGCGCGATGGGTGAAGCCGCGCAGAGCCGCCGCCCCTTTTTGATCTCTCTGATTGCCGTACTCAACATGATCGGGGCAGTCAGTTGTTTGCTGATGGCGCTTCTTCCCATTCCCGGAGCTCTTTTCGGATTGATTCTGCATGGCTGGGCGAAGGCGGCGCTCTATCTGGTCTTTGCGGTTTTGCAGGCGGCCATAGGCGTCGGCCTGTGGCGGCTGGAGGAGTGGGGACGCCGCCTGACTCTGGGCCTGATGGCCTTCTTTCTTGTACAGTCCGTTGTTTATCTTGTGCGGCCCTCGCTGTTGCTGCGCTACGCCCAGGAGTTCAACCAGATCATCACTCCCGTTCAATCGCCGCTGCCAGAGCGCATTCAGACCATAATGTATGGTTCTTCGTTTGGCTTCTCGGTTTTGTGGATCGCGGCGATTGTGGCGGTTCTGATCCATTACCGCGCCGCCTTTGCGCGCCCCGCCGAACCGCCGCGCAATGAGCCCGCGATAACTCAGTAGCTGGGCTCGAAGGTGGACGGGAGCCGGGACTTCGCGGTTTCAAAGAAACGGGAAAAGGCAACCGGAAGCTTCACATAGTTGAAGCTATCCCCACAGAACCGATTCGCAAGGAGCGCGAATCGGCCAAGGGGGGAACCTGCTTCATCGGGGAAGCCACTGTGTGTTCTATGGGTGCTGCTCGATGGCGATGGGGACGGTGCTGGTATTGCCGGAGGCGGCGAGGGCCTGGAGGCTGGTGGCCACGCCGGGCAGGGATGCGGGAATGAAAGAAACGGTGCCGTCGAGAGCAGAGGTGGCGGTGGCGGACTGGGTGGCGAGCAGTTGGCCCTGGGTGCAGACCTGGTGGGGAGAGCACGGCGGGGTCCAAGAGTAAAGGGTCTGGTAGAGGGCGACCGAGCCGCCGGCCATGGGGTTGCCGTCCATGTCGAGGAGCCGGAGAGTGACCTGGCTGGGGGTTGCGGCGAGGGCCAGGGTCTGGCTGGTGCCGGAGACGGCTTCAAGAGTGGCGTATTCGGGACGAGCGCCAAGAACGGTGTAGGTAATGCACTGGCTGGTGCCGTTCAGGCAGGCGGAGGCGGTGACCAACTGGCCTTCGGCGAGTGGACCGGCGGTGAGTGACTTGGTGGCGATGCCGCTGGAAGTGCTGATCGCGGCGGCTGAGCCGAGGGGGGCGATGCCCTTGACCGTGGTAGTCCAAGCGACCGCCTGCCCACCCATGGGGATGCCGTTGTTGAGCACCAGGGCCTGCACGGTCCAGGTCATGGTGGCTCCGGCGGCCAGGGACAACTGCGGGTTGAGCGAGGAGAGTACCGGGGGCGTTCCGCCGACAAACTGGGCCTGGAGGCTGGAGCCGTTGGTGAGCGAGGCGGTGACGATGGAGAGTGTGCCGTCGGCGGCGATGACGTTCATGGTGGCGCGACCGTCGCCGGTGGCGGTGACCGAACAGGCGGGCAGTCCGCAGCCGAGCGTGGCAGTGCCGCTGGTCACGGTGTAGAAGACGGTAACGCCGCCGGCCGGGGTGAGATTGGCGGCCAGCGCGGTGACGAAAAAAGGAATGGGAACGGCGATGGGCACGGTGCCGGAGGGTGCGGTGTTGAGGGTGAGGGCGTCTCCCGTGCCGGAGTCGTAACTGACGCCGCCGGAGATGACGGCCGCGGCATAGAAAGCGGGCAGGTCGTCGACTTCTACATCCACCGAGCCGGTGACCCCGCTGGCGGCGGGAGGCGCGATGGCCGTGATCTCGTTGGGGGAGATGCTGGTGACCACGGCGGGCTGGCCGCCGACCAGCACCGTATCGGTAAGGCGGAAGCCCGAGCCCTGAATGACGATGGGACCGCCGGAGGCGGGAAGAATCAGGGGCTGGACGGTGGCGGCGTAGAGGACCCAGCCGTTGTAGGCGTAGTCGGGACGGCCGTCGCCGCGCTCATCGGCGATGCCGATGCGGACCACATCGTCTCCGCTGGTGGAGACGCGGAGCCAGGTTTCGCCGGTGGCCAGGCCGTTCATGCCGGGAGCGGCGCCGATGGCGGTCGTGTTGACGGCGTCAAAGGCGTCCCAGACGCCGATGGCGGGCATGGCCTTGGATTCAGTGGGAGCGCCGGTTTCGTCCAGGGCCTGGGTGACGACGGTGAAGGTGCGCCCGGCGCGGACGGGGAAGGTGATCCAGTCGGACTGGCCGACTTGGCTGAGCCGGCCGCCCCAGAAACCGCTGGAAGGCAGAGTGCGCGGCGCGGCCTGGGCGCCGATCGAGTCCTGATAGCCGCCCGCGGCGGAGTCGGGAATGTCAACAGCTAACGTTTGGGCGCTGCCTGCGGACATCGAGGGAACCGAGAGGGTGGGCAGGGTTCCCGACGGGGTGACCTGGCCGGCTGCGTAGGGGCCCACCGAGTCGGTGAGGATATAGAGCGGGTTGATGGGCTCGAAGGTGACCTGATAGTTGGCGCTGGCAACGCCGGGGGGCAACGGGATTCCGCTCAGGTCGATGTAGCCTTGCAGGGTGGCGTCGTTGGAGCCCCACATGGCCAGGGGGTTGCCGTTCGAGTCGGAGATTCCCGTGACCGGGTTGCCGTGGTTGCCGCTGAAGTAGTCGCCGGAGACGAAGCTGACGGCGTACTGATAGAGAGGATTGCCGTTGCCGTCGAGGGGGCGGGCGACGACGTTGACTCCCTGCATGCCGTAGCCGGAGCGGAAGGTGACGGTTCCCTGGATGGAGATGGTGTTGGCCGCGGTGAGCTGTTTGCCGGGGAAGCTGGGAAGATTCTGCGCGGCGATAGGGTAGATGCGACTGAGGGCGGCGATGTCGTCGTAACGCAGGACCGAGGGGCTGGGAATGCAAATTCCGCCGCTCTGGGTGCAGACGCCGCTGAGGGGCTGCATGACCGGCCAGCCAAGCGTGCCGTTGGTCTCGCCCTGGGTCAGAGCATCGGGGTTGACCTGGGAGTAGTCGAGGCCGAGGATGCGGCCAAAGGCCCGCTCCAGTTCGTAACTCATCATTTCGAGCAGGTTGGCGTTCGCGGCGCAGCGGCCGTTGAGCAGGATGACGCCGTGAGCGATGGTGGCATCGGGATTGAAGTTGTCGATCCAGGCCCAGACGCCGTTGTTCTGGCAACTGGTTGGGTCGCTGGCGCCGGTGCCGAAGATCGCATCGGTGACCGAGCCGTCGGCGTCGTAGATCACTGCGAGCGGATAGTTGGTTGCGGATGGGGCGACGTCGGTGGGTTGGCTGATGACCGCATTGATGGCGACGATGTTGGACGCGCTGACATCTTCGTTCAGGGACCCCGCGTCGGTGAGGGTGACACCGGCGGTGGGGACCCCGCTCCACAGGGCGGCGGCCGCATCCACCATGGCGGTGGCTTGCTGGTTGGTCACCGATGCGTTGAGAGGACCCTGGTCGACGTAGTAGTGGACCTGGCCGCCGGCCCAGTGGACGGGCTGGCCGAGGACCGCGGGATTGAAGAAGCTGATCCCGGCGATGTATTTGGGTCCGCCGGCAAGGGCGGCGGGAACGAAAACAAGCAGGATGAGGCCAGGAAGACTGACCGAGGCGCGGCGCGAGAAAGCGGTGCCGAATTGGAACACGGGAGGCGCTCCCAGATGAGAATCCCGGGCCGCCTTGGAACTTTGTTAATGATGGCGTTGTGTGAGCACTAAGGCAGCCACAGATATCTCATCGGCGCCCGCCCGCAAGGCTGGAAACTTCAAAGTAATCGGGTAAAGCCGAGAATCAGAAGGAGTATTTAATGGGAAAGCTCTAAGTCTGTGCCTTATCACAGCAAAGTGTTTGAAGATGAAGATTGGTCACAGGCAAAGTGACCTATCCCGCGCATAACTTATGAGAAGGAAGGATCGTCCGTGGGATGGGGTTGGTTATAGCCTGTGCAAAAGATGTGGGTGCGGGCGGGCAGATGATGGGGCATTGTCATGAAGCGGGACGGAAAGGAAGCATGGCCTTCCCGGCGTTAGGCGCCTGCGGGGCGGGCGCGATCTTTGGGTCCCGAGATCGGGATTCAGATCTCGGGGTAGAAGTCGAAGAATGCGTCCAGGCTGCGCTTCAGTTGGGTTTCGATCTCCTGGCGCGAGCCTTCGATGAGGTGCATGGTGACGTGGGCTTCATGCCCGGTGGCCAGCTTGAGGGTAGCGTCCTGGATTTCGGCGACCTCGCCCTCGGGCAGCAGCCGGAGACCGTAGATGAGAGTCAAATTCGCCATGAGGTTCATCATAATGAGTGCGGCCTGCCATTGCCTCGAGGCCTGGTGACGAGGCCACGCGGGTGAAGACGAGCGACGCCCAGGAACATCTACAATCGACTCGGGAAACCTTTATGACAGAGACTCGCGACACTGTAATTATTGGCTCGGGCTGCGCCGGGCTCACTGCGGCCGTTTACACGGCGCGCGCTGGATTGAACCCGCTGGTTCTGGAGGGGCACGAGCCCGGCGGACAGTTGTCGATGACCACGCTGGTGGAAAATTTTCCCGGCTGGCCGGAGGGGATTCAGGGGCCGGAGCTGATCGACAACATGAAGAAGCAGGCGGCCCGGTTCGGGGCGGCGTTCGAGCTGGCGCACCTGGGCCGCGTGGAGCTGGGAACCTATCCCTTCCGGCTGCACAGCTCGATTGGGGAGATTTGCGCGCGCACGCTGATTGTGGCGTCGGGGGCGAGTGCGCGGTGGCTGGGATTGCCGAGCGAGCAGGCGCTGATCGGGCACGGGGTTTCAAGCTGCGCCACCTGCGATGGCTTCTTCTATCGGGGCAAGGAGATTGCGGTAGTGGGCGGAGGCGACTCGGCCATGGAAGAAGCGCTGTTTCTGACCCGCTTTGCCACAAAGGTGACGCTGCTCCACCGCCGGGATAGCTTCCGCGCCTCGAAGATCATGCTGGAGCGGGCCATCGCTCATCCCAATATCGAGTTGCGCACCAATACGCTAGTCGAGGAGGTCTTAGGCGTGGAAGAGAAGGACGTGAAGGGGCTGCGATTGCGCGATGCAACCACCGGCGCGGTCAGCACGCTGGCGGTCAGCGGGCTTTTCCTGGGCATCGGGCACGAGCCCAATGCCAAGATGTTTGCCGGGCAGATCGATCTGGACGAGGAGGGCTACATTCGCACCACGGGCAACGTGCTGACCATGCGCAACGGCGTGGTTGTACCGGGGGTATTTGCCTGCGGGGACGTGCAGGACCGGCGCTACCGGCAAGCGATAACGGCGGCGGGGTCGGGGTGCATGGCGGCGCTGGAGGCGGAGAAGTTTCTCGAAGCGCGCGGTCATTGAGCCGGGCAACTGCCGGCGCTACCAGGAGTGGAAGACGAAAAAGACCGCGGCGATCAGGCAGAGCGCGGCGGCGGCATGGTTCCAGCGCAGATGCTGGCCAAAATAGAAAGTGACGAAGACGCCGAAGACGATGAGCGTAATGACTTCCTGAATCACCTTGAGTTGGACAGGGCTGAAGTGGCCGGCTCCGATGCGGTTGGCCGGGACCTGGAAGCAATATTCAAAGAAAGCAATGCCCCAACTTACCAGGATGACCTTCCACAAGGCTTCGCTGCGGAATCTCAGGTGGCCGTACCAGGCAAAGGTCATGAAGATGTTGGAGAAGATGAGAAGGATGACGGTCCACATGCTCTGCTTGGATGCAGGCTGGCGAAGCAGGGTTTGGACGGGAGCACGATGACGGCCCTGGAAGAAAGTCTGGAGCGGTTGCAAGAGGCGATTGGCGCAGCCTGCCGGCGGGCCGGGCGTTCGCGCGCCGAGGTCGAATTGATGGCAGTTTCGAAAACCTATCCCGCAGCAACGATTGCGGAGGCGGCGGCGCTGGGGTTGACGCTGTTTGGCGAGAACCGGGTGCAGGAGTTTGCGGGCAAAGCATTGCATGCGGCAGCCCTTCGGTCGACGCTTGGGAACGACGAGGTTCGCGTGCATCTTATTGGGCATTTGCAATCTAATAAGGCGGCGCGGGCGGCAGAGTTGTTCGATGCGGTGGATTCGCTGGATTCGCTGCGGCTCGCGGAGCGGCTCAACGAGGCGGCGGGCCGATTGGGCAAGCGGCTGCCGGTTCTGATCGAGGTGAAGCTGAGCCCCGAGGAGACCAAGGCAGGATTGGAGCCGGAGTCGGCGGAGGCGGCGGAGTTGCTGGAGCGGCTGCCGGATCTGCAGCATCTGGAGACGCGCGGGCTGATGACCATCGCGCCGTGGGGCGCGCCGGACGATGTGACGCGGGCTTGTTTTCGCAGCTTGCGCCAGTGGCGGGAGCGGTGGGCTGCGGCCTATCCGAAGTTGAGGTTAGATGTACTGTCGATGGGAATGAGCGGGGACTTTGCGCTGGCCATCGAAGAAGGCGCGACGCGGATTCGCATTGGGACCGCGCTGTTTGGGAAGCGGATGCGGTGGACGGGGCCGGATTGATGGTGCGGGCTGTCGAGGGCGGCGTGACGCTGGCCGTGCGCGCGCAGCCGGGGGCCAAGAGGACGGCGATTGTTGGGGTGTATGGCGAGGGCGCGGCGGCGCAGTTGAAGATCGCGGTGCAGGCGCCTCCGGTCGAGGGCCGGGCGAATGCGGCTCTGGTGGTGTTCCTTGCCGGGTTTGCCGGACTCCCCCGCAATCGCGTCGAACTCCTCTCCGGCGAACTCAATCGCAGCAAGGTCTTCCTGCTCCGCGGCCTCGCGCGCCAAGATGCCGAGCGCCTTTTCGCGCCCTACTTTCGCGCCTTCTGACTCATCGCACGCCCCGCGCCTTGCCGTCCGCTATACTTTCATCGATGAATTTCAGGGAGTCTCCCGTGTCCAGCGCCAGTCGATCCCTCCGTCCCCTTGCCGCTCTTGCCCTCGCAGTTCTCGCCGTCCCCCTCCTCGCCCAGCCAGATTATTTTCCAATCGAGGGCTACATTAGCCTTATTCACCCGCCCTCGGGCTACGAGGTCGATGGCCGCCGATTCTACGTTTCCTCCGAGACATCCTTCGGCCTGATGGGCTCGGGTTCCACCTCGATCGCAAGCCCTCTGCGCCAAGTCCTGCGGATCGGCGTATATGTGCAGGTAGCCGGCAGGGACCCTGGCGCCATGCAGCCCATCGTGGCCACAATCGTCCTTATCCGCGACAGCTGGAACCAAAAGCTCTCCGGCCTCGGCGTCATTACGCGCATCGTCTCTTCCAACCCCAACCCGGTCTTTGAGGCCGATGGCTATCTCATCCGCGTCACGCCGTCCACCCACCTTGCCTTTCGCGGAGACATCGGCTCCCTCGCCGAGGTCTCCGCGAACACTTGGCTCAGTTTCAGCGGCAAGCGCGGCCAGGACGGCGTCCTCGAAGCCGCCAAGGCGCAGTTCATGCCCGCCAAACCTACAGAATTCAAGGCCGTTAAGGATCTTGAGATCGCCACGGTGAAGACCCGGCCTGCCGGCAGCAAAGACGATTCCATGACCTGCGCGGCTAAGGGCGCCCCCGCCATCTCCGACGACGGCGCAGCCCTCCAGGAAGATGAGCAGATTAAGATCGGTCTTGGCAGCTGGCACACGCTTCCCGCCGACCAGCCGCTGCAACAGCGTGTGCATCGTATCGGCATGGCCCTGGTGCCCGTGTACCAGCGCGCCATGGCCGAAGACGACCCGTCCAAAATCCACTTTCGCTTCTTCGCTGTCGACAACAACAAATTGCGTGGCGCGGACTCCCTGCTCGATGGCGCAATCCTCGTTTCCAAGCAGACCGTCGAGCGGCTCGGGAACGACGATCGGCTTGCCGCGGTACTTGCCGATGGCGTGGCCTACAACCTACAACGGCAGGCCGCGGCAGAAGTGGCGAGGAACCGCGTGGCTTGGGGCGAAGTGGCCGCAGCCTTTGTCCCACGGCTTGGGCTCGGTTCTGCGATGCAGCTTGCGGGCGTCGCGGCCGGCGTCAAGACCGAGACTGAACTGCAGGAGGAGCGGCTTCGCATCGCTCTTGCGCTCATGCACGATGCGGGCTTCGATCCATGGCAGGCGCCTGAAGCCTGGCGCCTCGCCGCTCCCAAGAAGCTTCCAGCAAATCTTGCCTCGCTCACATACCCCGATAAAAGCTGCTATCAGTTGGAGATTCTTAACCTGCAGTATGGGCGAAAGTAGAAGCCTAGCGGCCTGTGGTGAAACTCCGTCTTGTATCAGGGCACGACTTCAGTCGTGCCGCAAGTGGCTGAAAATAAAACAGGGCCTTAGCCACTGAGGGACGGCTTTCCCGAATTCCCGACTTCTGCCACAGGCTACTAGCGGCCGTGGTGGGCAAAGGCGGCGGCCAGGGCTTCTTCCGGCTCGGGGCGGACGCGGAAATCGGCGTGCGCCTCCGCAAACAGGATGCGGCGGTCGCGGGCGATGACGTAAGTGGCGGGGATGGGCAAGCGCCAGCTCGATTCGCCGTTGACGAAGGGGATGTTGACCAGGATGGAGCGGTAGTAGTCCTGGTGATACTTGGGGACGGTGTAGACGAGGCCGAATTGTTCGGCGATGAGGTTGCCGGGGTCGGCGAGCACGGGGAAGGGCAGGCCGTGCTGACCGGCCATAAAGTCGCTCTGGCGCTCGATTTGGGGGCCGATAGCGACCATTAACGCTTCCCGCTCGCGGAGCGTGCCGTAGAGGTCGCGCCAGGCTTCCAGTTCGGTGACGCAGTAAGGGCACCAGCGGCCACGAAAGAACTTGATCGCCAGGGGCCCGAGGGCGAGCATGTCTGCGCTGCGCACCAGGCGGCCAGTGGCGTCGTTGAGGGCGAAGTCGGGAGCGATTGCGCCGACGGGGAGGATGCGGTCCTCGATGCCCGACGCGAACAGCTCCTGGACGGCGCGCTCGCCAACCGCAAGGCGGTCGGCTTGGACCAAGAGGCGGGTGTTGGCGGTGATCTCGTCGAGTTGGTCCTGGAGGGTAGTGGTGGTCATGCGCTTTCCTCGGTGACTACAAAGCGTTCAGCGGCATTCCGGGCAGAGCCGGTTCACGGTTTTGCATCTTCTCGGGGACGCGAGCATCGATCTCGCAGAGCGAAAGATGTTCGGCTGAAGCTCCACGTGTTTCGCGACCCGCCCCCCCGCTTGAGTTCATTGTCCTCCCTTGCCTCATTCCATTGTGCGCCAGGCGAGAGAATTCTTCTCTGCATTCTCCCCAAGTCTCCTGCCGGCTCGTTATGCATCGAGCATGCCCTGGGCGGTTCTTCGGTTCCTCTGCTGTCTCGGTAGCCGTGAAACGCGGCCGCTAATGTGTCAGTCCCCGCCGGCTTTGCCGACCCGCGGGAGATGAAACCGTAGCGCCGATCTCCAGATCGGCTGTAGCGCGGGCGTCCTCGCCCGCGCTCTTCAAAGCCGATAACGCTTGTTTCTTCTTAGGGATGTCCCCGCCGGCCACGGCGGCGACCTGGATAATCCGGGCAGTTCCTCGCTCTTCCTTTCGTTTCAATTGCGTGCCAAAGGAGTCTCATTTTGCGCAAGCCAGTGGCGAGAGCTGGCTGCGCGAAGCTGCGGGCGGAGAAGGGTTTGAGCGGGTTGGGAATTCGGTGAGGCATAAAGGCTGTTGGCACCAGAGGGGATTGCCAAGCAGGGCGCATCGATGAACCCTTGCCAACTTGCCGGCTTGCTTGGCGCGATCCTGCTCAGAACCTTTAACCTACAGAACATAAACCAGTTATTCCGCTCTTTGCTGCGTTACTTGCGGAGAGGGGTTTTTGGCTTAGAATTGGGGTGAGTATGGAACTGGTCCTCAATCTCGCCGGGGCCTTCGTTGCCTTGGCAATGGTGTGCCTCTGGCTGCGGTGGGCGCCGCGCGAGGGCCATGACCGGCGGACCGAGCTTGTCGCCTTGGCGTTGCTCATCCTGATCCTGTTTCCGGTGATCTCGGTAACCGACGACCTTCTGGCGGCTCAGAATCCCGCCGAGACCGACTCCTGTGTACGCCGGGATCAAGTGACCTGCTTCCTTCAGCAGGTTTCTCTGGTGGCTGCCGGGCTACCCGAAGTTCCTGCAGCGGATCCTTCCGTCGGCTGTGCGCGTCTTGGGGCGCCCGGCGCTCTGCCCGCGCTCGTGGTGAACTCCCCGGCCCTTGCGCCGATCGAAAACAGGCCTCCCCCAGCGGCCTGATCGCCCGCTCTTCCCTTCTTGCAAATTCAGCTTCTCTGCTTTCCAGGCGAGCCGTTTGTGCCACCGCGCGAAGATCGCCCATGAAGCGGCTCTTCCCTTCCTTTCCCGCTCACTGAGCGGCGGGCGGCCGCTTTCCAAGGCGGGACGCGGGGAACCCGCTGAGACCGCAATCGCTGGTAAGGCAAGTCCCCGCCAACCCTGGTTTACCCGAACCGGAGGAATTCCTAAATGATCCGCGCACTCGTCAATTTTGCATTGAAAAACCGTTGGCTGGTCTTGGGCGGAGTGGTGGTGCTCACCGCATGGGGCATCGTTTCCTTCCGCAACCTGCCCGTGGAAGCCTACCCCGACGTAGCCAACAATTACGTGCAGATCATCACCCAGTGGCCGGGGCGAAGCGCCGAGGAGATCGAGCGCCAGGTCACCGTCCCGGTCGAAATCCAGATGGCCGGCATTCCGCACCTGACGCATCTGCGCTCCACCACGCTGGCCGGCCTCTCCAGCCTGATGCTCATCTTCGACGACGAGGCCAGCGGCGATGTGAACCGCGAGCACGTGCTGGAGAGGCTGGGCCAGGTGAACCTGCCTGCCAACCTGGTGCCGCAGATGGGCACCGACTGGAGCCCGGTGGGGCAGATCTACTGGTACACGCTGGAGAGCACCAACCCCGCCTATGACGTGATGGAGAAGAAATCTCTCGAGGACTGGTCCCTGGAGAAGTCGTTCAAGGGCGTGAAAGGCGTAGTGGATGTGTCCAGCTTTGGCGGGCCGACCAAGGAGTACCAGATCAGGCTGGACCCGGAGAAGCTGGTTTCCTACGGGCTGAACATCGGGCAGGTGGAGCAGCAGATCGCCAACAACAACATCAACGGCGGCGGCAGCTTCATCGAGCAGGGCGCGCAGCAGATCAACGTGCAGTCGGTGGGCTTGTTTCGCAGCGTGCAGGACATCGAGAAGACCGTGGTGAAGACACAAAACGGTGCGTCGATCCGCATTCGAGACATCGCCGCCGTGACCCAGGGACCCAAAATCCGCCTGGGACAAATCGGGAAAGCAACCCACCGGCCGGACGGCGCGATCGTGGATAATCCGGACACTGTGGAAGGGATTGTGCTGCTGCAAAAGGGGGACGACTCGGACCCCGTCCTGCAAGGAATTCACAAGCAGGTGAACGACCTGAACACGCGCATTCTGCCCAAGGGCGTGAAGGTGGTTCCGTTCCTCGACCGCTCCGACCTGGTGAGGTTCACGGTGGAGACGGTGGAGCGCAACCTGAGCGAGGGCGTGATTCTCGTCTCGATCATTCTTTTTCTCTTCCTGGGCAACGTGCGCGGGGCCATCATCGTGGCCCTCACCATTCCTTTCGCGCTGCTGTTCGCCTCCATCTGCCTCGACCTGAGCCACATTCCCGCCAATCTGCTTTCCCTCGGAGCCCTGGACTTCGGCATGGTGGTCGACGGCGCGGTGGTGATGATCGAAAATATTGTGCGCCATCTCTCCCAACACGACGACACGCGCACCCCGGCACAGAAGATTCGCGAGGCCGCGCACGAGGTGCAGCGGCCGGTTTTCTACGCCATCGCCATCATTATCACCGCCTATCTGCCCATCTTTACCCTGCAGGCGGTGGAGGGCCGTCTCTTCAAGCCGATGGCCTGGACGGTGGCCTTTGCCCTGCTGGGAGCGCTTACGTTTTCCATCGTCATCGCCCCGGTTCTGGCCAGCATCCTGTTCCGCAAGGGCGCCAAGGAATGGCGGAACCCGCTCCTGCTTTGGGTCATCCGGCGCTATCGCATCGCCGTCCGGGCAGCCATCGAGCACCGCTACGGAACGGTGGGCATTGCCGCCGTCCTGTTCGCCAGCGCCGTTTACCTGACCGTGGGCGGCGCCATCGGTTCGGAGTTCCTGCCCCACCTGGACGAGGGAGCGATCTGGGTGCGCGGCACGCTGCCGCCCAGCGAAGGCCCCACCGCCAGCATCGACTTTACCAACAGGGCGCGCATTGCCATGGCCTCGTTTCCCGAGGTGACCCAGGTGGTGAGCCAGACCGGCCGCCCCGACGACGGCACCGACACCACCGGCTTCTTTAACACCGAGTATTTTGTCGACCTGAAGCGCAAAGAACAGTGGCGTCCGGTCTTTCATCAAGACAAGGAGGCGCTGATCGCGGCCTTGAACAAGGAACTGGAAAAGTTCCCCGGCGTGATCTGGAATTTCTCTCAGCCCATCTCCGACAACATGGAGGAGGCTGTCTCCGGCGTGAAGGGCGAGCTGGCGGTCAAGCTCTACGGCGAGGACCTGCGCGTCCTGGAAGAAAAAGCAGGCGAGATTGAGGCGCAGATGGCCACCGTGAAGGGTATCGAGGACCTGGGCATCTTCCGCATCATCGGCCAGCCCAACCTGAACTACGCCGTCGATCGCGATGCAGCGGCGCGATGGGGCATCAACGTAGCCGACGTGCAGGACGCCGTTCAGACCGCCGTGGGCGCCAATGCTCTCACCCAGGTGCAGCAGGGCGAAGCCCGCTTCGACGTGACCCTTCGCTACGCCAAGCAGTACCGGGACACGCGGGAGGCCATCCAGGATGTGCGCCTGCTTTCGCCCTCCGGAGAGCGCGTGTCCCTTGCCCAGTTGACCACCATCTCCGCCGACGACGGAGCCGAGGAGATCTACCGCGAGGGCGGCCAGCGCTATATTGCCATCAAGTACTCGGTGCGCGGCCGCGACCTGGGATCGACGGTCGAGGAGGCGATCGGCAAGGTCAGCCGGAACGTGAAGCTGGCCGCCGGTTACCACACCGAGTGGGCGGGCGAGTACGAGAGCCAGAAGCGCGCCGACAAGCGCATGGCCCTGGTTATTCCCATCACCGTGCTGGTGATCTTTCTCATCCTCTACACCATGTTCCGCTCTCTAAAGTGGGCGCTGCTGATCCTGGTCAGCGTGGGCATGGCTTCCATCGGCGGCCCGCTGGCGCTATTCCTCACCTACACCAATTTCTCAGTCTCCTCGGCCGTGGGTTTCCTGGCGCTGTTCGGCGTGTCGGTGCAGACCGGCGTCATCATGCTGGAGTACATCAACCAGTTGCGGGCGCGGCGCAAGGGAATGGAGGAGTCGAGCCATGAGCACATTGTGGAAGCAGCCATCGAGGGTGCGGTGCTTCGTCTGCGTCCGATCATGATGACCATGCTGGTGGCTACGCTGGGCCTGCTGCCCGCGGCGCTTTCCCATGCCATCGGCTCGGACTCGCAACGGCCCTTCGCCATCGTCATTGTCGGCGGCCTGCTGGCCAACCTGGTGATCGGCGTGTTCCTGCTGCCGACTCTTTATGTGTGGGTGGCGCGCGACCACGACACCTTGCCCGCCGTCGAGGTGAACGAGGATTTCTGATGCTTTTTAACCGGCCGGTAATAAAATGATCTTCACAACGCGCCTTTTCAAGGTGTCCAGGAAAGGCGCGAATGGTTTCTGAAGGATCCGGCGCTTTGCCCGCAACCATGGACAACACCGAAAAACCTGTCCGTCCTCGCGAGCCTTGGAAGGCCTTTCAGGTGCGCCAGCAACGGCATCTGGATGTTAAGCGGGATGCGCTGCTGCAGACCGCCGCGCAACTGTTTCTCGAGACCGGCTACCGCAAGACATCGATGAGCCAGCTCGCGGCCCGGCTCAAGATCACAAAGCCCGCCCTGTACTACTACTTCCGCAACAAGGAAGAAATTCTGATCGAATGTTACCGGGCCGGGATCGAGTCCATCGAAGGCGCTCTCAATGGGGCGGTCGCAAGCCGCGGCGATGGGCTCAGCAAGGTGAAGGCTTACATCGCGGCATACGCAACCGCGATAGTGACCATCGACTTCGGCCGCTGCGTGGCCACGCTCGACGATTCGGAACTCTCGGACAAGACGCGCCATCGGGTGCGAACCCTCAAGCGCCGCATCGATGCCGCCATCCGCGGCTATGTCGAAGAGGGCATCGCCGATGGCTCCATCTCGCCCTGCAATGCCAAGCTGGCTTCGTTTGCGATCGCCGGCGCCATCAACTGGATCGGCGCCTGGTACCGGCCCGCCGGCGGCCTCGGCGCAAACGAAATTGTCCCCGAATTCGCCAACCTGCTGACCTCCGGCCTTGGCCGCCGCGAAACCCCGGCCCAGGCGCCCGCGGGGCGTTCGCGAAAGTAACCGTTTGTGCGCCCATTCAAGCTCGAATTCGGCGCGGCTGGTGCTGCGCCGCCCCATCGATTTGCGGCATTTGACTTTTTGACCCACCGTTCAGTATTCTTCTTGCGCCGCGAATGCCTGTCGCCTTTTCCCGCGGCAACGCGTTCGCTTCACCCCATCTAGGGAGCACGCCTATGGCATTGTTGGCAGACGATCGGCTTGCGCACCGGACTTCTCCCTCCCCATCGCGCAAATCGGGGAGCAAGACATGCAATGTGCGGCGGGTTGCGGTGCTCGGCGCGGGCACCATGGGAGCCCGTATCGCGGCGCACATCGCCAATGCGGGCCTGCCGGTTCTGCTGCTCGACATCCCCGCCGAAACCGGGAATCGCAACTGCATCGTGGCGCAGGCGCTCGATGCTCTGAAAAATGCCAAGCCCGCGGCCTTTGCCGACCCATCGCTTGCGGCGCAAATCGCCATCGGCAACTTTGAAGACGATCTGGCCAAGCTGAAAAATTGCGACTGGGTCATCGAGGCCGTCGCCGAAAACCTGGAGATCAAGCGCAGTCTCCTGAGCGAGGTCGTCCCGCATCTCCACGCCAACGCCATCCTGACCACCAATACCAGCGGTCTTCCGGTGGCGAAGATTGCCGAGCAGCTTCCGCCGGAAATCCGCCGCCGCTGGTTCGGAACTCACTTCTTCAATCCGCCGCGCTACATGCGGCTGCTGGAGTCGATTGCCACGCCGGAGTCGGAGCCGGACGCGGTCGCCGCCATCGCCGAATTCGCGGACCGCAAGCTGGGCAAGACCGTGGTTGCCGCCAACGATGTGCCCAACTTCATCGCCAACCGCATCGGGACCTTTGCCATGCTCAACACCTGCCGCATCATGCGCGCGCAAGGGCTCGGCATTGAAGAGGTGGACGTGCTGACCGGGTCGGCCATCGGCTTTCCCAAGACCGGGACTTTCCGCCTCTCCGATATGGTGGGCATCGACGTGCTGGCCAGCGTGGCGCGAAACTTTAGCGCAGCCGCTGCCGACGAGCGGCCGGACGTGACCCTGCCCGAGGCCATAGGTCGGATGGTTGACCGCAAGTGGCTGGGCGACAAGACGAAGCAGGGCTTCTACAAGAAAGAACGCGCTCCCGACGGCAGCGAAACGCGCCTGGTCCTCGATCTCGAGACCTTCGAGTACAAGCCCTCGGCGCGCGCTTCCTTCGCCGCCATCGATATGGCCAAGAGCAACGACTCGGTAGCCGCGAGAATTCGTGCGCTGTTGGCCGCAAATCCGGAGAAGGACAGGGCGGCAAGGTTCTACTGGCAGATGCTGCCCGAGTTGTTCGCCTATGCGGCCCATCGCATCGGCGAAGTAGCAGACTCAATCGTCGAAATCGACCGCGCCATGCAGACCGGCTTCAACTGGGAGTTGGGACCCTTTGCCATGTGGGATGCGGCCGGAGTGGCTGAGACGGTTGGCAAGATGCGCTCGATGGGAATTGCCGTGCCCGCCGCGGTGGAAAAGCTGCTGGCGTCGGGAGGCGCTTCCTGGTATCGCGACGATGGGACCGAGTTCTTCGATGTCCAGGCGGGTGAATATCGTCCGCTGGCTCGCAATCCGGAACTGACTCCGGTTGCCAGCTTCAGAAAATCCAATGGGGTCTTTGCGCAAAACTCCGGCATCTCGCTGGTCGATCTGGGCGACGGCATCGGCTGCTTCGAGTTTCACTCCAAGATGAACACCATCGGCACGGACATCGTGGGCTTTCTCCGCCAGCAGTTGCAGCCGGAGAGCGCCGCGGTCGAACACTTCGACGGCTTCGTGCTTGCCTGCGATGCGCAGAATTTTTCCGCTGGCGCCAATCTCATGCAACTGCTGATGGCCATCCAGGATGAGGAATGGGATGAGATCGACCTCGTCATTCGCGGTTTTCAGGCCATGACCCAGGCGATCAAGTTTTCTCCTCGCCCGGTGGTCGCCGCGCCCGCCGGCTTGTGCCTGGGCGGAGGCACTGAGATCGCCATGCATGCCCCCCTGCGCCAGGCGCACCTTGAACTGTATGCCGGATTGGTGGAGACCGGGGTGGGCCTGCTGCCCGGCGGAGGAGGATGCAAGGAGATGGTGCTGCGCGCCCTCGCGGCCGCCAATGGCGTGCGCCCCGACAGCCGCGGCGAATCTGTCGCTGCATCCGAAACCATCAAAAACGTCTTCGAGACCATTGCCATGGCTAAAGTCTCCACCTCGGCCATGGAAGCCCGCGCGCTGCGAATCCTGGAAGAGTCCGATTCCATCACCATGAACCGCGACCGGCTGGTTACCGACGCTAAAGCCCAGGCGCTGCGCTTGGTTCGATCCGGATACACCCCGCCCCTTCCCCGGACCGATATTCCGGCGCCCGGCACCAACGTCATGGCTAACCTCAAGCTCGGCGTCTATCTCATGCGCGAAGGCGAGTACATCGGCGATCACGACGTCAAAGTCGCCAATCATGTGGCCCATGTGCTTTGCGGCGGTAATGTCACCGCCGGCGCCCCGTTGAGCGAACAATACTTCTTGGATCTGGAGCGGGAAGGCTTCCTCTCTCTCTGCGGCGAGGCCAAAACGGCGGAGCGCATCGCCCACACTCTCAAGACAGGCAAGCCGCTGAGAAACTGATTCAAGCATGCGCTCGAGATTCGGGTGCCCCAGAGCCCGCCCTGAGCGAAGCCGAAGGGTCTCGATTCTGAGACCTGGGTTCTAAACGCGGAGGCCAAATGAACGAAGCAGTCGTAGTAAGCGCGGTTCGCACCGCAATAGGCAAGGCGCCCAAAGGCGCGCTGAAGACTACGCGCCCAGACGATTTGGGAGCAATCGCCGTCAAGGGAGCACTGCAGCGCGTGCCCGGCCTCGATCTTAGAGAGGTCGAGGATGTCATCATCGGCTGCGCCATGCCCGAGGCGGAACAGGGGTTGAATGTCGCGCGCATCGTCGCCTTGCGCGCGGGGTTGCCCATCGAGTCCTCGGCCATGACCGTCAATCGCTATTGCGCCTCGGGCCTGCAATCCATCGCCCTGGCCGCGGAACGCATCCGCGGCGGCGCCGCCGATGCGATTGTCGCCGGCGGCGCGGAATCGATGTCCTTCGTCCCCATGGGCGGCAACAAGATCGCCGTCAATCCATGGCTGGTTGAACACTACCCCGCCTCGTACATGTCCATGGGCCTGACCGCCGAGCGTGTCGCCAAACATTATGGAATTACCCGCGAAGAATCGGACCGATTCGCCTTCGCTAGCCACCGCAAGGCGCAGGCGGCGATCGAGGCGGGCCGCTTTGCCGATGAGATCGTGCCCGTTCCGGTGGTCACCACCGTGCCCAACGGCGGGGGAAGGCCCGTCACGCAGGAGAAGCAGTTTCAGGTGGACGAAGGTCCGCGCGCCGACACCTCGATCGAAGCGCTTTCCAAGCTGCGCGCCGTCTTCCACGCCAACGGTGTGGTCACCGCGGGCAACAGCTCGCAGACCTCCGACGGCGCTGCCGCCGCGGTGGTCATGTCCGCGCGGCGCGCCGCGGAGATTGGCCTCAAGCCGCTGGCCCGGTTCGTCTCCTTCGCCTATGCAGGATGCCTTCCCGAAGAGATGGGCATCGGCCCAATCTATGCCATTCCCAAGGCGTTGAAGCTGGCCGGGCTCACCTTGGATCAATTGGATCTGATCGAGTTGAACGAGGCTTTTGCCGCCCAGTCGCTGGCCGTGATCAAGATCCTGGGCATCGATCCCGAGCGGGTCAACGTCAACGGCGGCGCCATTGCGCTCGGCCATCCGCTGGGCTGCACCGGCGCCAAGCTGACCGCCACTCTGCTCCGCGAAATGAAGCGCCGCAACGCCAGATATGGAATGGTGACCATGTGCGTGGGCGGTGGCATGGGCGCTGCCGGCATCTTCGAGAATCTGCAGAATTGAAAGAAGAGTCGGCGGTTTCTCCGGCTCACGGGAGGCTCAACACGTGTTTGGCGATCGTCGCCAGTTGCATGTTCGACGTGCCTTCGTAAATCCTGCCGATCTTCGCGTCGCGATACAGCTTCTCCACCGGGTAATCTTTCACAAACCCGTATCCTCCGAAGATCTCAACGGCGGTGCTGGCTACCCGCTCCGCCATTTGCGAGACGAAGTATTTCGCCATCGCCGCTTCCTTCACAAACGGCAGGCCCGCCTGGCTTCTGCGCGCGGCGTTGTAGACCATCAGCCGGCCGGCCTCGATCTCCGTGGCCATCTCCGCCAGCGAGAACTGCACCGCCTGGAACTCCGCGATGGGCTTGCCGAATTGTTTGCGCTCCTGGCTGTATCGGGCAGCGTGCGCCCAGGCTCCGCTAGCCAGTCCCAGCATCTGCGCCGCAATGCCGATGCGCCCTTCATTCAGCGTTTCCATGGCAATCTTGTAGCCCTTGCCGATTTCGCCGAGAAGGTTTTCGCCGGGAATCCGGCAATCGTCGAAGAGCAGCTCGCAGGTGGAAGATGCGCGAATGCCCAGCTTGTCTTCCTTCTTGGCGACCACGAAACCCGGAGTATCGCGCTCCACTACAAAAGCGGTGATACCCTTGTATCCTGCGCCTGGGTCCACCGTGGTGAAGACGATAAACAGACCGGCCTCGGCCGCGTTCGAAATCCACAATTTACGTCCGTTGAGCAGGAAGCCGTCTCCATCGGCCCGAGCCGATGTGGCCAGCGCAAACGCATCGGACCCGGAGCCGGATTCGCTCAAGGCATACGCGCAAACCGTATTGGTTGCAATGCGGGGCAGGTATCTCTTCTTTTGCGCCTCGCTGGCCCTGCGAAGCAGCGCGTTGACCGCCAGCGTATTCTGCACATCCACCAGAAGGCCGACCGCGGGATCGACCGCCGAAATCTCCTCCACCGCCAGGATCGCGCTGAAGAAAGATGCGCCCGTGCCGCCGTATTCAACCGGTATCTCGATGCCCATCAGTCCCAGTTCGAAGAGCCGCGCCACCAGGCCGGCATCCATTTTTTGCGCGTCGTCCATCTCCCGCGCGCGCGGCGCAATCTCCTTGCGCGCGAATTTACGCACCGTCTCCTGCAGCATCCGCTCTTCCCCGCTAAGCGTCGAAAAAGGCGTGCTTGCTTGTGTTGCAGCGGTTTGCGTCCCCATTTTCGGCAGTCCTCCAGGCAACCCCTTGCAAGGTTATTCTACCGCGGGGTAAATTAACAGATCGGATGTGCGACGGGCAATGAACTCGATCGCCGTCCCAATGAATCCCATTCGATGGCCAACCGGGATTAGCGTTGCGGAGGGAGTGAATGCGAATCTTGACGATAGTTCGCCAGGTTCCCGGCGCGGAAGAAAGTCTGCGGATCAAGGATGGCAAGGTCGATCTGGAAGGCCGTAAGCTGGTGATCGACACCATGGATGAATACGGCGTCGAGGAAGCGCTGCGTCTCAGGGAAAGCGGCGCGCAGGCGGAGGTTGTCGTGCTCGCCGTCGGTCCCGCGCGGGTCGAGGAGGCGCTGCGGACCGCGCTCGCCATGGGCGCCGACCGCGCTGTCCTGGTTGAAACCGGGGTCGCGCTCGACGCAATCTCGCTCAGCAATGTGGTTGCGCAAGTCGCCGCCAGGGAAGAGGCGGATCTGATCCTCCTGGGCGGCCAGCAAGCCGATTGGGACAGCCAGGCGTTGGGCGCGGCGATTGCCGAGCGGCTGAACTGGCCGCAAGCCGCATGGACCAACTTGTTGGCTGTTAAAGACACGACGCTCACCGGAAGACACGATGTGGACGAGGGAACCGAGTCTTTCGAGCTGCCGCTGCCCGCTGTCGTCACCACCCAGCAGGGGTTGAACGATCCTCGCTATCCGACCTTGCCGAATATCGTGCGATCCAGAAAAAAAGAGATACGCCGCGAGGCATTCGAGTCCTTCTCCGTGACCGCGAAGCTGAAGATCGTGGGCGAGGAAATCCAGGTGAAGCAGCGGCTGAAAATGATCCTCGACGGCAAGGACGCGCAAGCCGCCGCTTCCCGGTTGGTGCAGTTATTGCGAGAGGAAGCAAGGGTAATTGCATGATCCTGATGGTGGTGGAACACGCCAATGGGAAGGCGAGCAAGAGCGCGTGTGAGTTGGCCACCGCCGCCCGCCAACTGGGCGGCGAGGTTGCGGCGCTGGTTCTGGGCAGCGGCGTTGCGCCAGTTGCCGCCGAGGCAGCTTTCATTGCCGGCCAGGTGCTGGTCGCGGATACGCCCAGCCTTGCCGAGTACGATGCGGAGCTTTGGGCCGCCGCAGTCGCCCAGATCGCGCGCGCAGGCGAAGCGCACACTATTCTCATCGCCGCCAGCCGCAGCGGGTGCGAATACAGTCCGCGTGTGGCCGTCAAGCTGGACGCGCCTTTGCTTGAAGACGTCTTCTCGTTGCAACATATCGACAGCGTTTTTCGAGCCGAGCGATACACCTATCTCAACCGCGTGACGGAACGCATCGAGGCGGAAGCTCCGCTGGCCGTGGTCACCTTAAAGCCCGGCGCATTTGCTGCGGCGGTGCCGGCCACCGAGGCAGCCGAACAGTTCGATGTCGATCTCGAACTGCCGCAACGCCGCCTCGTTGTCACCGCGAGAACCAGGGAGAAGAGCGAACGCATCTCGCTCACCGAGGCTGACATCGTGGTCTCCGGGGGGCGCGGCGTCGGCAGCCCGGAAGGTTTCGCGGAACTGATCGAAGGCCTCGCCAACCAGATCGGCGCGGCGGTCGGAGCCACGCGCGCCGTTGTCGATGCCGGATGGCGGCCCTATGCGGAACAGGTTGGTCAAACCGGCAAGACCGTGCAACCCAGGGCCTACATCGCCGTGGGAATCTCGGGCGCGGTGCAGCACCTGTCCGGCATGAACAAAAGCAAAGTCATCGTAGCCATCAACAAGGATGCGGATGCGCCCATCTTCAAGATCGCGGATTACGGCATCGTCGGCGACGTGAAGGAAATCGTTCCCGCCATGATCCGGGAGTTGCGCAAGTAACATGGAAAGCACAACAACCGGTCTCATAAATGCCGCCGGGCTCATTTCGACGACTGTGAGACCCGCATCAAAGCGGGGCTCATGCACTTCGCGACTCGATGAAGATGGTTTATGAGACCGGTTCAAGAGACTTGAGAGGCGAGTCCGGATGCTGCCGGCAGGACACAAAATCGCATTTCTGTTGTTCGCGATCGTTGCCGGAAGCATCGCATTGCGCGGATTCTATCGCCTCTATCGCCGCATTCGCGCAGGCCAGCCCGATCCCGAACCGCGCCTCGACCGCCTGCCCGCGCGCATTCGGTATGCGTTGAAAACCACGCTCACCCAGAGCCGGACCTTCAGCAAGCGCCCGGCCATCGGCGTCTTCCATTCCTTCATCTTCTACGGTTTCGTCTTTTACATCCTGGTCAACTTTGTGGACGCGTTGCAAGGATTCTTCCCTTTCTCCGTCCCCTCGTCCAACCTGGCCGGGATCGCCTATAACCTATTGGCAGACACCTTCAGCGCGCTGGTTCTGGTTGGCGTTATCGCGCTGGTGCTTCGCCGGTTCCTGCTCCCAAGCCGCCGCGATTTCCGTTTCAATGCCAAAACGCTGCTGCATGAAGATGTGCGCCGTTCCCGCATCGCGCGCGATTCCCTCATCGTCTCCACCTTCATCCTTTTTCACGTTGGCAGCCGCGCTGTGGGCGCGGGCGCAAAGCTGGCCGTTGAAGGGCGGGATCGATTTCAAACCTTTGCCACGCTGCTTTCGCATCTCTTTACGCCGGCTAACGCCGAACACTGGCGCATCTTTGGCTACTGGGGCGCGCTGGGCAGTGTGCTCGCCTTCCTGATCTACTTTCCCTCTTCCAAGCACATTCATCTGGTCATGGCCCCGGCCAAGTATCTGCTGGCGCGGAAGGCCCCAACCGGCGTATTACCCGCGCTGAATCTGGATCTGAATCTTGAGTGGGAAGAACCAAAGCTCGGCGCCGCCAAACTCGAAGACCTTGGTTGGCCGCGTCTGCTCGACGCCTACGCCTGCATCCAGTGCAACCGCTGCCAGGATGTCTGTCCCGCGTCCGCCACCGGCAAGTCGCTCAGCCCCGCGGCCCTTGAGATCAACAAGCGGATGGAGCTGAATCATCTCGCCGGCCGCGCGCCCGGTTTCGAGACCGGCTCCCCGAGTCCGCGCCCGCTGCTTGACTTCGCCATTTCTCCCCAGGCAGCCTGGGCCTGCACCACCTGCGGCGCATGCATGGAGGTTTGCCCCGTCCAGAACGAGCAGATGCTCGACATCGTCGACATCCGCCGCCATCAGGTCATGATGCAAGGCGAATTCCCAATCCAGCTTCAAACCGCCTTTCGCGGCATGGAGCGCGCCGGCAATCCCTGGGGCATCAACCGTGAGCAGCGCATGGCCTGGGCCGGCGGTCTCAATGTTCCGACCGTCGAGCAAGTCCCCCAGCCCGATGTACTTTATTGGGTGGGCTGCGCCGCCAGCTACGATCCGCAATCGCAGAAGACCGCCCGCGCCTTGGTCGAGCTGCTCACCCATGCGGGAGTGAAGTTCGCGGTGCTGGGCAAGAAAGAGTGCTGCACCGGAGACAGCGCGCGCCGCGCCGGCAACGAATACCTCTACCGCCAACTCGCCGCCAACAACATTGCCACTCTCTCCGCGCTCAAGCCCAGGCTGATCGTGGCCACCTGCCCGCATTGCATGAACTCGATCGGCAACGAATACGCGCAGATGGGCGGCGATTTCAAGGTCATGCACCACACTGAGTATCTTGAATCGCTCGTTGCCGAGGGCAGGCTCGAGGCGCAGGCCATGCCTTCTCGCGTCACCTATCACGACCCTTGTTACCTGGGCCGCCACAACGGCGTCTACGACGCGCCGCGCAACCTGCTTCGCGTCCTCAGCAACGATTTCGTCGAACTGCATCGCAGGCGGGAGAACTCTTTCTGCTGCGGAGCCGGAGGAGCCCAGTTCTGGAAGGAAGAAGAACCCGGCGCGGAGAGAATGTCCTCCAATCGCTTTCGCGAAGCCGAGAATTGCCTTGCGTCTGGCAACGGCGAAAGCCGGAGCAAAGTGTTGGCCGTGGGCTGTCCCTTCTGCAAGAGCATGCTGGAAAGCTCGCCGGGCAAAGACGCCGGCGAAGCGATTGCCGTCCGGGATATCGCCGAGCTGCTTCTGCAAAGCGTACTCAAGAAATCCGGCGCGAGTGCATCGCGAGCATCTGGCGCGGCTCCCCAATCCGTACCTCAGGAAACCCACGTTTCGCCCATGGAGCCCCCCGCAACGGAGACGCCCGCAATAGACCTGCCGGCGAAGGCGGAAGATCCGCCGAGCGATCTCCAGCCAACCCCGCCCTGACCGCCAGCCGCACCGCCTGAACCTCCAGCGCCGCTGGCCGAGCGCAAGAAGTGGTCGCCCAAAACCTCCGCGGCGAAAAATGCGCCCCCGCCGGAACCACCGGCCATCTCACCGGACTCTTCACCGGTGAATCTCCCCAAATAAGAAGGCAGCCGATGCAGTAGTCTTCTTATAATGGATAGGCTGAACCACGCGCGAAAGTGGCGGAATTGGCAGACGCACCAGACTTAGGATCTGGCGGAGCAATCCATGGGGGTTCGAGTCCCCCCTTTCGCACCAGCCTCGCGGGCACGGCGCCGGGAAGACCTGCGGCCCGCGCTTTCAGGCTTGGCGCTCTCGGCACGGCTGCCTCTGCGGGAGTAATCTGGTGGAACCATGAGCCCATCGGCACAGCAACCGCAAATGAATCTCGTCCAGACCGACGACTATGGGGAATCCTACGCCAACAGCGTGCAGGTGCGCGTCAGCGTGTGGGATTTCCAGCTGGTCTTCGGCCTTGCCTCGAGCGATAGCCCCGACCAGGTCACCATCCGCAATCATCACGCCATCTTTCTGAGCCCGCAGCAGGCCAAGGCGTTGTGGAACGTGCTGGGACAGAACCTTGCCCAGTACGAGCAGGCCTTCGGCACGTTGAATCTTGAGCCGCACGGCCACAACTTTCCCCAGGGGCCCGTCAACTAGGAAATGAGCCCCCGCCTGCGCTTGAAGAACCCGTTGCTGCCTCGGCTGGATGCGCCCCTGCCGCTGTGGATGGTTTTCCCGGTGGTGTTTGCGGCGCTTTACTTGAGCCACTTTACCCTGTTGCGCCTGCCCTACTACTGGGACGAGGCGGGCTACTACATTCCCGCGGCATGGGATTTCTTCCGCACCGGATCGCTGATCCCGGTAACCACGCTCACCAACGCTCATCCGCCGCTGCCCAGCATTTATCTTGCGCTTTGGTGGAAGGCGTCGGGCTTTTATCCCGAGGTCACGCGGGAGGCCGTGCTGATGGTGGCGGCGCTGGGCCTGCTGGCGGTGTGGAGGCTGACCATGCGGCATACCGGGGTGGGCGCGGTGGCCTTCTGGACGGTGGTTCTGACCGGGCTCTACCCGATCTGGTTTGCGCAGAGCACTCTGGCCCACGCGGACATCTTTGCCGCCGCCTGCACGCTGTGGGGACTGGCGTTCGCGCTGCCTGGCAGGGAGCGCGAGTGGCAACCAAAGAGCTGGGTTGCCGCGTTGTGGTTTGCGGCCGCGGCGCTCTCGAAAGAAACGTCGATTGCGGTTCCGTTGACGCTGGCCGCGGTGAGCCTGGTGGAGGGGTTTCGGGCTCCCCCGCCGAAACGCTTCCGGCTTTGGCGCGAGGCGGCGTGGTTTTCAAGCTGCGTGTTGCCGCTCGCCGCCTGGTACTTATGGCACTACGCCAAGACCGGCTTGCTCTTCGGCAATCCAGAGTTTCTTCGCTACAACGCCCAGGCTACGCTTGACCCGCTGCGGATTCTGGCCGCCTTGGGCCACCGCCTGCTGCACCTGACCGCGCATATGAACCTGTTTGTGCCGGTGCTGATGACCATTGCGGCCATGCTGCTGCCGCCGCGGCCAGACCAGGAAGGCGGCCCGCGCGCGGCGATCGGCGCCCAGGCGCTACGCCGGATCTTTCTCCTGCTCCTGGTCAATGCCCTGCTCTTCAGCGTGCTGGGCGGCGCGCTGCTCACGCGCTACCTGCTGCCCATGTATCCGCTGCTGCTGCTGCTGGCTGTCACCACGTTTTATCGCCGGGTTCCCTACTGGCATGGCCTGGCAGTATTTTCGGCGGGGGCATTCGTGCTCGGGCTGTTCATCGATCCGCCCTACGGGTTTGCCCCGGAAGACAACCTGACCTACGCCCATGTGGTCCGTCTGCACCTGGCCGGGATCTCCCAGCTCAACAAACGCTATGCGGGAGCGACGGTGCTCTCGGCCTGGCCGATGAGCGACGAGTTGTCCCGGCCCGAGCTTGGCTACCTGAAGACGCCGTTCGATGTCTATCGGCTGGAGAACTTTACCCAAGCGCAGATTGCCCGCGCGGCAACCGAGCCGGAGAAATATTCGGCGGCGCTGGTCTTCTCCACCAAGTACGACCCGCCGCCGCTGGCCGTATTTGGATTGCGGAACGAAGCCATCGAGGAGCGCTTCTTTGGCTTGCACCACGATCTGCCCCCCGAGGAGATTGCCAGGCAATTAGGCGGAGATCTGGTGTGGAAGAAGGAAGACCGGGGCCAATGGGTTGCGCTGATCCGGTTCAACCGGCAGTTCGACGCGCGGGCCGGCGGCGGAAGCGATTTGCGAACGGCGGCCGGCAACGCGAGATAGTGCGGCTTCTTGATACGATTCGGAAACGGAAGAGCAGAGGAGACACTGCATGGGTTCGATTTCGGTTGCATGTTACCGGCCGCGGCCGGGTTGCGAGCAGGCGCTGCTTGACTTAGTCAAAGATCATCTGCCGCCCCTGCGCGGCCAGGGGTTGGTCACCGATCGCGCTTCGATCGTGATGCGCGCGGCGGATGGAGCAGTCGTCGAGGTATTCGAGTGGGTCTCGCAGGAGGCCATTGCCGGGGCCCATTCCAATCCCGTTGTTTTGGAGCTTTGGAAACGCTTCGAGGCAGTGTGCAGCTACGAGATTCCCGCCACCGTGGCTGAGTTTCAGCAGATGTTTGCGCACTTCGAGCCGGTTTGAAGGCAGCCATGGGATCTTTAACCTGCCCGCCTGCTCTGCCAGCCGGCGTTGAGGCGTGCCGCGAAGACAGCGCACCGCAACGCCTATAATCACCCTGTCGTGCCTACTTCCTTTCCACCTCGATTCCGCGGGCCTTGCCGGGTTGCAGTCCGCGCGGCCCTGGGGTTCGTATTGACCCTCTCCGGGACGGCTCTCTCCCGCGCGCAGACAGTCCCAGGCGGTGACGCCGCCGCCCAACGAGCACGCATCCTGCTCGTCCTCCCCTTCGACAACCGCAGTTTGCAGCCGAACCTGGAGTGGGTACGCGAGGCCGCGGCGGAGATTCTCACCAGCCGGCTGGCTTCGGCGGGATTTGCGCCGATGAGCCGCGCCGACCGGCTCTACGCGCTCGATCATCTGGGCATGCCGCAGGGATTTCATCCCTCCCGCGCCACGGCCCTGAAGCTGGCCGAGACGCTGGACGCCGATTCGATTGTGGTGGGCAGTTTTCAGGCAGACGGAACCGGCATTCAGGCCGAGGCGCGGCTGGTGGATGTCGAGCGCCTGCGCATGGGCGAAGCGGTGACCGCGCGCGGCGAGATGAAGGAGTTGATCGGGGTCTTCGGCTCGCTGGCCTGGAAGCTGACCCGGCAGCTCGATCCCGGCTTCAGCGGCTCCGAGGAAACTTTTGTGGCCGCCGGCAAGGGCCTGCGCCTGGACGCCTTCGAGCAGTACATCCGCGGCATCACCGAGCCGGACCACGACGAGCGGCTGCGCCATCTCAATCAATCGGTCAAGCTGAGCCCGGATTTTGCCCCGGCCTGGATGGCGCTGGGGCGGGAGGACTACAACGGCCAGCAGTACGAGGAAGCCGCGGCGGCCTTTGCCAAGGTGGGCGGCAGCGGCCCCGATGCGCTGGAGGCCGGTTTCTATCGCGGCTTGTCGCTGTTGTTTTCCGGCGGCTACCCGGCGGCCGAACAGGCCTTTGCAGGCGTGGCGCGCGTGCTGCCGCTGGCTGAAGTGGTAAACAACGAAGGGGTGGCGGTGAGCAGGCAGGGCCACGATGGAAGCCCGCTCTTCCGCCAGGCCGCGGCCTCCGACCCCAGCGCTGCCGACTACCACTTCAACCTGGCGGTGAGCCTCAAGCGGCACGGAGCTGCCGCCGAGGCCGTGACCGAGCTGGCCCAGTGCCTGCGCTTGCGTCCCAACGACGGCGAGGCCCAGGATCTGATGGCGGAGTGGAACCCGCCGCCCGCCAGGATGGTCGAGGGCCCAACTTCGATTCCAGCTTCGAGTCCGGCTGCGGGTCCAGGGCCGGGCCCCGAATCCAGCCCCGATGCGGAGGCCAAACCGGATCCGCTGGAACGGATCTCGCGCAGTTTCGATGCCGTCGCTTTCCGCCAGGCGGCGCTTATGCTGGACCAGTTAGATGCCTCGCGGCTGGCCGAGCTCACACCGCTCCAGCGGGCCGAGAAGCTGACCGGCCAGGCCAGGGAGTATCTGGATCGCGGCCTGCTGCTGGAGGCGGAACGGGTTTATCTCCTGGCCGAGGCCGCCGACGGCAGCGTGGCCGATGCACACCTCGGACTGGCCGAAGCGCGGGAGCGGGGCGGAGATACCGAAGCCGCCCGCAAGGAGGCGCGCGCGGCCCTGGAACTGAAGCCTTCGGCCGATGCGTACCTGGTGCTGAGCCGGCTGGATCTGGCGGCAGGCCGCTTGAAAGAGGCAGCCAGCGAGGCCACGGAAGCTCTGAAAGTTGACCCCGCGAGCACGGCGGCACGGGAACTTGAGCGGCAGATCCAGGCCAGGGAAGGGCAGAAGAAGTGAAAGGGTTGTCCTACCCTTGCGGCAGAAGAAGTCGCAAGGATGAGGCGCCGGGGGAGTTTTCGTGGGTTTTGGCCGGTTTTTGAGGCCCGGGAGGAGCAAGCCATGGTTCAGCGTGCGCGCGGGTTCGACCTTTGGGTGGGTCTGGTTGTAGCGGCGGGGTTTGCGGCCTGCGGGTCGGTTGCCGCGGCCATCGCCCAGCAACCGCAGCTCCAGGGGCCGCTGGTAGACAAGCTGGTGCTTGCCGACACCATCCAGCCGGTTACGGCGGGCGAGCTGGCGCGGGCGCTCAAGCGCGCCAATTCCGACGGCGCCCGGGCGCTGGTGATCGAGCTGGACACGCCGGGCGGGCTGCTGGACTCGACGCGGGAGATGGTGGGCGCGATTCTCGAGTCGCGGGTCCCGGTGGTGGTCTATGTTGGGCCGGCGGGCGCGCGGGCCGGTTCGGCGGGCTTCTTTCTGCTCGAGTCGGCGGACGTGGCGGCCATGGCCCCCGGCACCAACGCGGGAGCGGCGCATCCGGTCATCGAGTTCGGCGAGAAGCCCGACGAGACCATGAACCAGAAGATCGAGAACGACGCGGAGGCCTTTTTGCGCTCCTACGTGACCAAGCGCAACCGCAACGCCGAGGCCGCGGAGGCCGCCGTCAAGTCGTCGCACTCGTATACCGCCCAGGAAGCCCTGGACCAGCATCTCATCGACCTGATCGTTCCCGGCGATGCGCAGTTGCTGGCGGCCCTCGATGGGCGCGAGATCACCCGCCTGGACGGTACCAAACAGGTGCTCCACCTGACCGGCGCGCGGACAGAGTTGCTCCAGCCCACGCTGCGCGAGCGGTTGTTAAGCTGGCTGGTAGACCCCAACATCGCCCTGCTCATGCTGGTGGGCGGGGCGCTGCTCATCTATCTCGAATTCAATACGCCGGGGACCATCGTTCCCGGCGCGCTGGGCACCCTGATGGTGCTGCTGGCGATCTTCGGGCTCAACCTGCTGCCCATTCGCTATACGGCCGTCATGCTGCTGCTGGCGGCGCTGGTGCTGATGGTGCTGGAAGCCAAGTTTGGCGGCCACGGCGCGCTGGCGGTGGCGGGCATCGTCTGCCTCACCTTTGGAACCCTCACCTTGGTGGCCGCGCCGGTGCCGGAGATGGCGGTCAACCCCTTTGTGGCCATTGGAGTGAGTGCGGGATTCGGCGGCATTACGGTCTTCCTGGCGCGGCTGGCCATGCGCGCCTACCGCATGAAAACCCGCCTCGGCATCACTGCGCTGGTGGGCAGCCGCGCCTCCGCCATGGAGCCGCTCACGCCCCAGGGCCACGTGTTGGTCGAAGGAGAGATCTGGCGCGCCGTCTGCACCCAGCCGGTAGCCGCCCACACGCCGCTGCGCGTGGTGGGGCACGACGACTATCTGCTCCATGTCGAGCCGCTTGAGCCGCCCCGGCCGCCCGCCAGCAGTTCATAACGCCACTGGAGTACAATCCGTCCTGAGTGAGGGAACCCAATGTCCTTTTCAGATTTGCCGATTCCGATGCTGATTCTGGTCGTCATCGTCGCCCTGTACCTGTTCAACTCCATCAAGATCCTCCGCGAATACGAGCGCGGCGTGATCTTCCGGCTGGGCCGCGCCCTGCCCACGCCCAAGGGCCCAGGAATCATCCTGGTTTTCCGGCCGATCGATCAGATGGTGCGCATCTCCTTGCGCCAGGACGTGCTGGAGGTTCCGCAGCAGGATGTGATCACCCGCGACAACGTCACCATCAAGGTGAACGCGGTCGTCACGCTCTACGTGGTCAAGCCCAACGACGCCGCCATCAAGGTGGCCAACTACGTCTACCAGACCTCGCAACTGGCGCAGACCACGCTGCGCACCGTGCTGGGCGAGGTGGAGCTGGACGAATTGCTCAGCCATCGCGACAAGCTCAACCTGCGCATCCAGTCCATCATGGACCAGCGCACCGAGCCGTTTGGGGTGAAGGTTGTCTCGGTCGAAGTCAAGCAGGTGGACCTGCCCGATCAGATGCAGCGCGCCATGGCCAAGCAGGCCGAGGCGGAGCGCGAGAGGCGGTCGAAGATCATCCACGCCGAGGGCGAATTCAACGCCGCCCAGAAGCTGGTGGATGCGGCCGCGCTCATGGCCACCCAGCCCATGACCCTGCAGTTGCGCTACCTGCAGACGCTGACCGAGATTGGCGTCGAAAAGAACACGACCATCGTCTTCCCATTGCCGATGGAACTGCTCACCCTGCTGAACAAGATCGGGTCGTTGGGAACGGGGAAGGCGACTGAGGAGAAACAGTAAGCCCGAGGATCGGATGAGGGGAGTTTTTGACGACGAAGAGCCGGAGCCGGCTGCTCAGCGGCGCGACACCGAACTCACGTTGGGTGCTGGAGCCCTGCTCGTACTCTTCTTTGCGCTGGTGCTGATTTGCGGGCTCTGCTTCGGTCTGGGTTACGCGGTGGGCCGCCGTGGTTCCCAGGATTCTGCGCTCGCGGACCCGCGGGCGGCAGGCGCGCAAGGGACTCCTCAGGCGGACTTCAAGCGATCGAAGCCCTCGCCAAGCGCGCACCCCAATGCTCCGTCTTCGCAAACCGGCGCGCCCGATTCCCAGGCAGCGCCGGAGCCGGATGCAGGTTCGCACAACTCCGGGCCGGTCGCCGCGCTCGCCGCCCCTGCCTCACCCCTCTCTTCCGCCGGCCAGCCTCAGGTTCGGCCTGCGCTGCCGGTGGCAACCAATCCACCCCAGCCTGCTGCCAGTGGGGCGGCCAGGGTGAAGCCGGCCCTTGCTCCCGCGGTCCCCACCATGGTCCAGATCGCCGCCATCGCTCACGTGGAAGATGCGGAGGTGCTGGTGAACGCCCTGCGCAGGCGGGGCTACGCGGTGACCGTCCGACGCGAGGACGCGGACAACCTGATTCATGTACGGATTGGGCCCTTCGCCAACCGCGGCGACGCCGCCGCGATGCAACAGAAACTGCTCAACGACGGCTATAACGCGATATTGCAACCCTGAGCCGAAAGATTCACGCCGCCCCGTCAATAAGTCACGGTTCGGCTGCTTCCGCAGTTGCTACCCATGACTTTCGCTATCGGGAATGTCAGTAGGCCGGAGATTCTCCTCGCGCCCCGCAATCAGCACCGGAATCCCCTCCACAACCGGAAACATGCGCCCGCAGCCCGCGCACGCCAGCCGGTCCTCTTTCATCCGCAAATCCGCCCGGCAGGCCGGGCAGGCCAACTGCTCGAGAACCCACTCGTCCAAACGGAAAGAACGCAAGAAATCCGGCGCCATCGGTCCCCGCTCGACTACTGAACCGTCGCATCGGCCTGAGCAGCCGGCGCGGGGCCTGCGCGCTTGCCAACCCCGGCGAACTCTTCCTCGATGCGCTGCGTGGTGCCGCCCACGGCAAACTCGTAGGCCACGCGAATTCCGTTGAAGATCGCGCGGTCGTTCGACGAGCCGTGCCCGATGATGCACACCCCGCGCACGCCCAGCAGCGGCGCGCCGCCATACTCCCTGTAATCCAGCCGGTGGCGGAATTCGTTGAACGCCTGGCGCGAAAGCAGCGCTCCCACCTGCCTGGTCACCGTGCGGGTCAGCGACTCGCGCAGCACCTCGCGCACAAAGCGGCCCACGCCCTCGCTAGTCTTCAGCGCCACGTTGCCCACAAAGCCGTCGCAGACAATCACGTCCGCCTGGCCGCTGAAGATGTCCCGTCCCTCCACGTTGCCGATGAAGCGGATGGGCAGCGCCTTCAGCAGCGGAAACGCCTCCCGCGTCAGGTCGTTACCCTTGGTCTCTTCCTCGCCGATCGACAGCAGCCCCACCCGCGGCTCGGGAATCTTGAGCACCGTCCGCGCATACATCTCCCCCATCACCGCAAACTGCGCCAGATTGTGCGGCTTGCAGTCCACGTTCGCGCCCACATCCAGCAGCACGCACGGATTCCCGCTCGAACTCGGCATCGGCGTGGCCAGCGCCGGACGGTCCACTCCCGGCAGCGCTCCCAGAACCATTTTGGCCGTGGCCATCGCCGCGCCGGTGTTGCCCGCCGTCACAAAGCCGGCCGCCTTGCCCTCGCGCACCAGCTTCAGCCCCACCCGCAGCGAGCTGTCCTTCTTGGTGCGCACCGCGTGCGCCGCCTTCTCCTCCATGCCAATCCGTTCCGAGGCATGATGGATCGCGATGGGCAGGTCTTCGTTTTCCAGGTGTTCGTCCAGAAGATCGCGCAACTCCGCTTCCGGCCCAACCAGGTGGACCCGCACCGGCAGAGCCTTGCAGGCAAGAATCGCTCCCCGAATCTCCGGCTCCGGCGCTTTGTCGGAACCTACGGCGTCAAGCGCAATGTCGATGAGCATATCGCTCAGACTACTTCGCTGCTTCCTTGATGTCCAGAACCGCGCGGCCCCGGTACGCGCCGCACTTGGGGCAGGCCTGGTGGGGCAGCTTCTTCTCGTGGCAGCTGGGACACTCGGAGAGCCCCACGGCAGTTAGAAAATCGTGCGATCTGCGGTTGGCGGTCCGGCGCGTCGAGTGGCGCCTCTTCGGATTCGGCATGACTACAATTCCTTTCCTATCTCCGCCAGACTCCAGGCGTCGCCGGCCTCGACTGGCGGATCGAAAAACTCATCTTGCTGCAGGGTACGGGCATTAGCCCGTACATCGATGCAAACCAAACGGTGCGGGCTTCAGCCCCTGAGGGACAACTTCGGAGCAATCCTCGTTTCCTTCGCTTGTTCCACAATCCTTCAACCCACAAAGGTCGCGGCTTCTCTCCCGATCCGTCGACCGCCGGGGCTCTCGATCATCGATTTCGACCTCTCAGAGCCTGCGACGGACTCTCAAGACTTGATGCGCTCTCTCAACCCAGCCAGCGCTTCCCAGCGGGGGTCGTGCGGACCCGCATCGCAGCCGCACGGCCGGTGGTTGCGATTCTCGCCGCAGCGCGGACAAAGTCCCTTGCACTCGGGCGTGCACAGCGTCTTCACCGGCAGAGACAAAAGCACCTGCTCGCGCAGCACATCCTCAAGCAAAAGACCGTCCTCCTGATAATACCCGATTTCCGACTCCGGCGCGGTAATCGACCGCTCCGGCGCCTCCGTATCCGCCGTCGCCGGCCTGAAGATCAGGTCGAACTCCCCAGCCAGCGGAATCTCCACCGCCTCCACGCACCGCGCGCACGGAACCCGGAATTTGCCCGCAAACTTCCCCCGCATCCGGATATCGGCCACAATCTGCCGGGGTCCCCGATGCTCGTGCAGCACCTCCGCCCGCCCGGCCGTTTCCAGCAGACCCTCCTGCTCGGCCAGCCCGCCATAATCCACCGCCCCCGGCGCCAGTTCCAGCTCAAACTCAACCGGCTCCCGCTCCAGTTCCACGACCTTGAATTCCATAGGATTGAGCCTACGGCCCACTCCCCCGCCCGTCAATGCGCCCCCGCCGAATCCGCGCCCGAGCAAGCGCCCCCCGCCCACCCCCGCAGCGCCCGCTCTCCGCTTAACCGGCGATCTCTCCAAACTCCCCGATCGCCGCCTCCCAGGCACCCGCTCGGTGCAAGAACGGTTTGCCGCCAATCGGCAATCCCTCCCGGCGAACTGGGCGTTTTCGAGGACTGATCCTGTCCGCCGGACTTAAAACGGCCGATTTTGGGTGTCGGGAGGCGGAATCTCCAACCGACGCAGTGAAGTGGGATTCAGAGTCTATGGTGGGCTATCGCTTAACCAGTTATTGACGGATTGGCGACCGACCGGAACTCTGCATTCGTCACGGCAGTCTGGCAGAAGTCTAAGCCAGTCTATGACTAACCCTTATTGTGGCCCACAAGAAACTGATCCCGTTTTGCAGGGTTGTACACCCCGTTTCTGCGGTGCGTTTTACTTCCCTGCGGGAATGTCCCAACAGCGTAAATCATTTTGCCCGCGTTGCGCTTGCTGCCAGGCCCGCGGCTCCGCTAAAGGCTGTTCCCGGTCTGAGGTCAATCTCATCGATTGGGTTTCGCAACTATATCGTGTTACGATATTTCTATGACAGCGACGGCAACGCAGCTTTTGATCCGCGAGTTTCAGGCGCTGGCAGAGTTTCGCTTTCAGATCCGCCGCTTTCTGCGCTTCAGCGAAGACCAGGCGCGCGCCGGCGGAATCGAGCCGCAACAGCACCAGCTTTTGCTGGCCATCAAAGGCCTGCCGGACGGCGTGAAGTCCACCATTGGCGAGCTCGCCTCGCGAATGCTGATCCGCCATCACAGCGCGGTGGAATTGGTGGACCGGCTGGCCGAACACGGCGTGGTGGAACGCGTGCCCGCGGAAGAGGATCACCGCGAGGTTTTCGTCCGGCTCACGAAGAAGGGGGAAGCGCTGCTGCACCGCTTGTCGGTTGCGCACCATGACGAACTGCGAGACCGCGGCCCGGAATTGATGAAGAGCTTGGGCAAAGTGCTGGGCCACGCATGAGACTCTCGAATGAGCTGAAGAAGCTGGGCGATTTCACCACCACGATGCGCGTGCTGCCCATCGCCGGCATGGCGATCGTGATCGGCCTGGTGGGGGCGTATGTCGCGCTTGCTCTGTTGCGCCTGATCGGGCTCTTCACCAATCTCTTCTACTACCAGCGTCTCGGCAGCGCGCTGGTTTCGCCCGCGGGCAATCACATGGGTTGGTGGGCCGTGCTGGTGCCTGTTGCCGGCGGGTTGATCATCGGCCTGATGGCGCGCTTTGGCTCGGAACGGATTCGCGGGCACGGCATCCCGGAAGCTCTCGAATCCATCTTGATCGGCGGCAGCAAGGTGCAGCCGCGGCTAGCCATTCTCAAACCCTTGTCGGCGGCTCTGTCCATCGGAACCGGCGGCCCCTTCGGCGCGGAAGGCCCCATCATAATGACCGGCGGCGCATTCGGGTCGATGATCGCGCAGTTCTTTCATCTCACCAGCGCCGAGCGGAAGACGCTGCTGGTGGCCGGTGCGGCGGCGGGTATGTCCGCGACCTTCGCCGCGCCGCTGTCGGCGATTCTGCTTGCCGTCGAGTTGCTGCTTTTCGAATGGAAGCCCCGCAGCCTCATTCCGGTGGCGTTGGCCAGCGCCACCGCGGGCGCCGCACGGCGATACCTCATCGGCCTCGGTCCCCTGTTTCCCACGCCGCCGCACCCTGTCTTCATCGGCCCGACCGGGCTCATGGGGTGTGTCGTCTGCGGCATTCTCGCCGGGGCGCTGTCCGCGTTGCTCACCGGTGCCGTCTACGCGGCCGAGGACGCCTTTGCCAAGCTGCCCATTCACTGGATGTGGTGGCCTGCCATCGGGGGTCTGGCGATCGGGCTGGGTGGCATGATCTTTCCGCAGGCGCTGGGCGTCGGCTACGACACCATTGGCTCGCTGCTTCAGGGCAACGGCGTCACCGGCTTGCTGCTCGGCATTCTGCTGGTAAAATCCACCATCTGGGCGGTATCGCTGGGGTCGGGCACATCGGGCGGCGTTCTGGCCCCGCTGCTGATGATGGGCGGCGCGTTGGGGGGCCTTGAAGCATCCTTTCTTCCCGCGGCCGGCGCCGGATTCTGGCCGCTGGTGAGCATGGGAGCGATCCTCGGCGGCACCATGCGCTCGCCTTTCACCGGCATCGTCTTCGCGATCGAGCTGACGCACGACGTTAACATGGTTCTGCCCTTGATCGTTGCCGCGGTCATTGCCCATGCCTTCACCGTTCTGGTGTTGAAACGCTCTATTCTCACCGAAAAGGTGGCACGCCGAGGGTTCCATATCAGCCGCGAGTACGGCGTGGATCCGCTGGAGGTGCTCTTCGTCCGCGAGGTCATGCGGACCAGGCTGATCGCGTTCGAGGCGAATGGCACCGTCGGCGAGGCGCGCAGTAGGTTGAGAAATGGTCATCCCTCTCGCGGCCAGCACCTCTATCCCGTCATCGATATCGAGCGCCGGCTCAGCGGGGTCGTCACACGCAAGGATCTGGCCGCTTCTGCGAGCGACCGGACCCGTCTTTCCGGCGTTGCGCGCCAAAGCCCGGCGATGGCAATTGCCGACGAGCCGCTGCGCGCCGCCGTATATCGCATGGCGGAGACCGGCTATACGCGGATGCCAGTGGTGGACAGCAACGAAGGACGCAGGATCGTAGGAATGGTCTCGCTGGAGGACATGCTGCACGCACGCGCCCGCAGCCTCACCGAAGAGCGCAGCCGCGAGCGTGTTCTGCGCATCCGTCTGCCGTTCCGCCGCGCCAGGCAATCGATTCCCGCTGCGAAGTAAGAGCTGTCACCTCGGATTGCAAATGGAATTGCAATCCGCCATAGGAGACACGCAATGATTAAGTTCGATGCGGCACACGCCGCGGTCCACTATCCTCCCGATCGCCGCTTTCGCCTCTGGATTCGGCCCTCGGTCCTGATCGGTGCCGCGTCTCTGGTGTTGCTGCCTGTGCTTGCGGCATGGATTGAATTCCTGTTTGCGGGACTCCCTCATATTCCTCCGGTTCCACAGATTTATCCCAACAACTTCACAGGCCCACATGGCTTTCCGGTGTGGGTGCGCTACTGCCACTTCTTCAACTTCCTCTTCGTGACCATGCTGATTCGCAGCGGCATATCGATCCTAGCGGATCATCCCCGTCTTTACTTCAACGATCACTGCACGCCGGGCAGCGAATGGATTCGGCTGACGCCGATCGAAGTACCGAAAGATCGGCTCTGGACCGCAAAGGACGATGCTCGCTACGTTTCGCCGATCGTTGCCACGCCAGGTTACCGGCACACCATCGGCATTGCCCGCTCCTGGCATTTCCTCAACGTTTACGGTTTCATCATCACGGGAATCTTTTTTGTCATCATGCTCTTCGATACGGAACAGTGGCGGCGGCTCGTTCCCCAATCGCCGTTGGTGCTGCTCCAAGCCTGGAACACATGGGTGCGCTATGCGACCTTTCACCTGCCATCCGAGTTCAATGGATTCTATGGCTACAATGCCCTGCAGCAGATCGCCTATTTCTGCGTCGTCTTTGTTTTCGGCCCGCTGGCAATCCTCACCGGCATCGCCATGTCGCCCGCGGCGGTGAATCGCTTCCCCTGGTATGCGAAGCTCTTCGGTGGAAGACAAGCGGCGCGCTCCATTCATTTCTTGACGATGCTCAGCTTTTTCGCGTTCCTCATCGTGCATGTGACGCTCATCGTGATGACGGGCTTCTTGCGCAACATGAATCACATTGTGATGGGCACCGACGACATGGGCCGCCGGGGAGCCATCCTGGGCTTTGTTGGCATCGGCGTGGTTGTTCTTGCGTGGGTCGGGGCGCACTATGTTTCCTGGTTTCACCCTCGCCTTCTGCAGCACGCGCAGAAGTCCATTACCTATCCGTTGATGCTTTCCACGCTAAACCGCCTCCCGCCGAACGAGAGTTACTCGGAGAAGGACATCTCTCCGTATTTTTGGCCGAACGGCAAGATTCCGGAGCGCGAGGATTGGAAGCAGATGGCGGAGGAAGGCTTTCGGAAGTTCAAACTGAAAGTCGATGGACTGGTCGAGAATCCGGTCGAGCTTTCCCTTGCGGAGATCGAGAGACTGGGCAAGGCCGAGAACATCGCCATGCACCATTGCATTCAGGGCTGGACCGGCATCGCCAAATGGGGCGGACTTCCGATGAAGTCCCTTGTCGATCTTGTCCGGCCGAAACCCAATGCCAAGGTGGTCGCGTTCTTCTCCTTTGGGGGTTCACTCTACGGCGGCGAGTATTACGACACGCAAACCATCGACAATGTGCTCAAGACGGAATGTCTGCTCGCTTCCGAGATGAATGGGAAGCCCCTCACCGCAGTCTATGGAGCGCCTTTGCGGTTGCGGGTCGAAAACCAACTCGGCTACAAGATGGTGAAGTGGATTGAGCGGATTGAATTCATCGAGTCGGAGAAGTCCATCGGCCTGGGTGAAGGCGGCAAGAACCAAGACGATGAATACTTCGATCTGCTGCCGAATATCTGATGGCTTCCATGGAAAAGCAAGAGCACACGGATCGAACGCACGGCAGCCTCGAGCAAGTTCCCGTGTTGTTTGCACACATGCGGCTGGAGTGGCTCCTCGAGCACTTTCCGGCGCAGGTGGTCTGGGCTGTCTATGTCTGCCGGGTGTCCAGGTTTATGGCAGCGGCCTCGGCGGCTCCACGCTGTGCAGATACCGTTCCGCAAACGTCAGAAACGCAGGCCAGTTGGGCGCGGGCGTGTGTCCGCCCGCGTGCTGCCGGAACCCAAGATCCCCATCCACAAGCCCGGTCTCCATCGGGGGAAACTCCGCCGTTCCCAGGTCCTTCTTCCCCAGCAGCTTGTACACCGATCCTGCCGCTACCTCGGCCAGGAACATCCCATGCGGATCCGCCCAACCGTCGCCGGGTTTGCCCGCTTCGTTCCTCGTACTGAGCCCTGCTCCCACAAACACCGGCCGCGGCGCGCACAGCGCGATCAACTCGTGGTTGTCCACCGGCAAGTCCCCCGGCGTCAACGGCCCAGCGTACTTCAGCAGGTTCCCGCCCATCCAGTAGTAGAAGGTCGACTCGATATGACTCAGCGGCTCTCCATAAATGTGCCGGTAAAGCTTGGCCCCGCCCTCGCCCGACGAGCTCGTGTAAAGCACTGCGAACCGCGGGTCGTAGGCCATCGCCACCAGCGCCGTCTTCCCCAGCCGCGAGTGCCCCTCGATTCCCACGTGGCGGGCATCCACCGCCTTGTCCGTCTCCAGGTAATCCAGCAGCCGGCCCGCTCCCCAGGCCCAAGCCTTCAACGCGCCCCATTCCTCCACCTTGCGCGGCTGGCCCTTGTTCACGAGCCCGATAATCCCCTCCGTCATCCCCGCTCCGTCGTCCGCCTGAAAGCTCATGGGCGACAGCACCGCGAAGCCCCATCCCTTGGCCAGCACCTGGTGTTCCCAGGTCTGCCCGTAGTCGCCCAGCGCGCCCGAACTCGTGTCGGAGAGCGGCCTGGCCAGCGATGCTTTGTACTCGCCGGCAAAGGCCAGCTCCATGATGACCGGCACCGGCCCCGCGGGATTGGCCGGCGTTGTCAGCGTGGCATCGATGGTGACCGCAATCCGCGGGTAGCTGGAGTTGTCCACATGCCCCGCCAGCCGCTTGGTCACCACCGCCATGTCGCCCATCTTCTCCGGCGTCGCGCTCACCACCTCCCAGGTAACTTTGGGCAGGTTCGCCGGCACCCGCCCCAAAACCTCGCGGTCGTAGTCCTCAACGATCTCCGGCCGCCGCTCCTTCCACCACTCTTGGGCCGTCGTCACCCGCTTCCCGCTCTTCTCCACCAGCGCATCGGGCAGGTTGGGGTACACATTGGCCTTCGCCTCGTCCCAGTTCGCGTCGATTTCCCCGCCCGGCCGCAGTTCCTTGATTCCCAGCAGCCCCATCAGCCGCTGGCGATCCTCGTCCGCGGTCAAATGCACCGGCGCCAGACCCGCTGGACTCGCCGCGGCGATAGGCGTTTGCTCCGCATCGGACGCCACCCCCGGTCCGTGCAGATACCGGCCTGCAAAGGTCAGGAAGGTCGGCCAGTTCGGCCCCGGCGTATGCCCTCCCGCATGCTGCCGGAACGCTACGTCGCCGTCGATCAGCGCCGTCTCGATGGGCGGAAATTCCGTCGTTCCCATATCCTTCTTCCCCAGCAGCCGGTAGACCGGCCCCGCGCCGGCCGCCGCCAGGAACATCCCCTTGGCGTCCACCCAGCCGTCGCCATCGGTCGCCCCGCCGGAGATGAACACCGGCCTCGGCGCGCACAGCGCAATCAGCTCATGCGCGTCCACGGGCAAATCCCCCGGCGTCAGCGGGCCGGAGTACTTGAGAAAGTTCCCTGCCATCCAATGGTATTCCTGCGTCCCCGCCACGTTGCCCACCTGCTCGCCGAAGATGTGCCGGTAGAGCTTCGCCCCGCCCTCGCCCGACGAGCTCACATACGCAATTGCCAGCCGCGGCTCGTAGGCCATGGTCACCAGCGTCGCCTTTCCATACCGCGAGTGGCCTTCCAGGCCCACCTGTCTTGCATCCACATCCTTGTCGGTCTCAAAGTAGTCGAGCGCCCGGCTTGCTCCCCACGCCCAGGCCCGCAGCACGCCCCAGTCGTCCAGCTTGCGCGGCTGCCCCTTGTTCGCGAGGCCGATGATTCCCTCCGTCAGCCCCGCTCCGTTGTCCGCCTGGTAGCTGGCCGGCACCAGCTCGGCATAGCCCCATCCCTTCGCCATCACTTGTTGTTGCCACACCGGTCCCTGCCCGGCGGCCAGCGCAGCAAACTGCGGAAACCGCTTCATCATCTGCGCCATGAACTCCTGGCTCAATCCGAATTCCATGATCACCGGCACCGGCCCCTTGGCATTCTCCGGCGTGGTCAGCGTTAGGTCGATCTCCACCTTGATCGCCGGATAAGCGCTGTTGTCCACGTGCCCCGTGAGCTTCTTCGTCACCACCGGCACATCCCCGTTCTTCTCGTGCGCCGTGCTCACCACCTCCCACGTCACCTTGGGCAGGTTGGCCGGGACCCGGCCGTAGATCTCGCGGTCGAAATCCTCCACGATCTCCGGGCGCCGTTTGGTCCACCACACCTTTGCCGAGGTCACCGGCTTACCGTTCTTCAGCAGAAGGGGATCGGGCAGATTCTTGTACCCGCCAGCCTTGGCCTCGTCGTAGTTGGCGGCATTGGGCGACTTCGCGTCCCCATCCACGCCCCGCCGCAGTTGCTTGATCCCCAGCTCGTCCATCACCCTCTGGTGATCCTTCTCGCTGGCCGCCTGGATCGCCAGCATCTCCGGCGTCGGGGTGAAGCGGGGCGGAGGCGCCGGAGTCGCGGGAGCGGAGCCGGCAGGGCCCGTCTGCCCATACACGCCCTGGCATGCGGGAAGAAGCAGCGAGATCGCGCAAATCCAGCGATGCGCAGGTTGCGGCAAACCACAAAAGCGAATTCTCATTTTCCGTAGCCCTCCCCAGTCCGACTAAAAAAGCGGCCCAAGAATATCGATTAAGTCCAACTTGAGCAAGGAAAAACCCCGGCCATTGCAGGCGCCTCCCAGGCGCGGCAAAAAGCGGAGGCCTTTTTCCAGCTTCGCCGCCGGCCCCAGCACGAAAGTACTCAAGTCCCACCCGGTTTCGCCGATGAAAACCATGAACCGACTGAGAAAGGGTTTCCAGCATGGCTTGGCTCCGCAATCTCCCAATATCCCGGAAGTTCGCATATGCCTTTGGCGTCGTTTGCGGCCTCTGCATCCTGCTGGGCGCTTACACCTTTATCACCTTCCGCTCCGTGGCGGCAAAGAGCGAGGATGTAAGTGCCCACTCCCTTCCTTCCGTTATCGCGTTGGCGCAAATGCAGAAGGGGGCCCACAACGCCCGCCGAGAAGATCTCGATCTCATGCTGTGCCAGACGCCGGCCTGCACGGCCTCCCACTCTGAAAAGCGCCTGCAGGACTTCGCCGAATTTCAAGCAGGAAGCAAACTGTACGAACCGGACATCTCCTACCCAGGAGAGCGCGAGCTCTTCCAAAAGCTCTCCACGAGTTTCGCTCAGTACCAGGAATCCAGCAACCGCGCCAAGGCGCTCCTGGATGCCGGCAAGACCGGAGACGCCTTGGACCTGCAAACATCGGACTCGGTGGCCGACTCTTATCACGCAGCATTTCAGGCGCTGGATGACGACCTCAACCTGAATGCAAAATACGGCACGGAGGAGTCCATGGCTACCACCCATTCCGCCAACCGTGCCACCTGGGTCAGCTTTGGAATCAACCTGCTTATCGTCCTGCTCAGCGCGCTCACCGGCGTCGTTCTCACCCGCCTTATCGCTCCGCCGCTTATCGCCGCCACAGCCGCTCTCGAACGCGTAGCGGAAAAGGATTTGACGGTCAGCGTCGACGAGGTCGGCCACGATGAGATCGGCCGCCTAAGCATCGCTTTGAACACCAGCGTCGCTTCCATGCGCTCCGTCCTGCAATCGGTGGCCCAGGGCGCCGAGACCCTCTCCGCCGCCACCACCGAAATCAGCGCCCGCTCGGTCGAGAGCGCGGGAAATGCCCACACCCAGTCGAGCCGCACCAACCAGATTGCCGCCGCCGCCCAGGAGATGACCGCCACCATCGGCGAGATCAGCCACAACGCCGAGAGCGCCGCCAGCGCCAGCCGCGCCTCAGCCGATACCGCCAACCAGGGCGGCGCCGTGATGCAGGCCGCGGCCACCACCATGGAAAAAATCGCCGCCGCCACCAGCACCGTCTCGCAAAAAATGACTTCTCTGGCCCATCGCTCAGAGGAGATCGGCAAGGTGGTCAACGTGATTCAGGAGATCAGCGAGCAAACCAACCTCCTGGCCCTCAATGCCGCCATCGAGGCCGCTCGCGCCGGCGAGCACGGCCGCGGATTCGCCGTCGTCGCCGGAGAGGTTCGCCGCCTCGCCGAACGCACCAAGGGCGCCACAGAGGAGATTGCCGGAACCATCCGCAGCATCCAGGATGAAACCCGCGAGACCCTTCAGGTGATGCAGGACAGCCGCGCAGCCGTCGAATCCGGGATGGGAGAAACCGCCCACGCCCGCAAGAACCTCGAGGCTGTAATCGAGTCCTCCAAGCAGGTCGAACACCAAATTCATCTCATCGCCACCGCCGCCACCGAACAGACCTCCGCCTCCAGCGAGATCGCCGAGTCCGCCGGCCAGATCTCTCAGCTTTCGGTCGAGACTGCCCAGGGGGCCGAGGAAGCTGTCGAAGCCCTCAAGAACCTGGCCTCACTGGCCAGCGATCTCGATGGCATCATCCGCCAGTTCCGCCTTGAAGGAGCAAGGCAGCCGGTGGGAACCTTTGCCGGAACCGCTCACTCGGGCCAACAGTCCGGTCTGCGGCGCGGCTAACACTCGCGCCGCTCCGGCGGCGCATCAAGACGGCGGCAGCCGGCCCCCCCAGGGTCTGCGTCCCCCGGCGACCATCAAGGTTCGCCGGGGGTACCGGACTGCCGCCCTGAATTCATTCCTCCACGCTGCCGGAGACCATCCCGGCAGCGTTCTTGTCTCCTCAACCAGATCCTGAGAGTTCCCATCGATCATGGTCCGGAGCAAGTGCGGGCGATCGGCTACGGTCTTGTATTGCGTCCCAGATTCTGCCGTTTATTGCTTCGTTCAGGTTCTCGCGGATGTGCCCCTCAGGCTCTGCTCGATTGCACGTATCGATCGCTTGCAGAGCAAGAGCGGAACACTCCCCAAGATTCCGAAGCTGCAGTCGACCAGACGCCACGGGAGTGGAATGCCGCGGAGGGAGCCGGCGATGAGGGCGAGCGGAAGGACACCGGCGCAGGCGATCAGCCCGAAGGTGATGACCCACTTATTACGAACTGGATCGATGTAGGGAGCAACAAACGCAACGGCGATCGCAAGGTGAGCGAAGGCGAGCCAGTCGGTACCGTAGGAAAGGAACGGGTAATCGGCGTTCATGGCGGAGAGTCCCTGGTTGACCCGCTCGATCCATGGGAGCAGGCCGCTGGATTGTGCGGTCGCGCTGAATGGGCTGGTGCGGAGGACGACGAGGAGCCAGTGGAGTTCAGATTGGAGAGGAAAGGCCGTGATGCCACCGAGGACCAGGCCGGCGATGAAGACCGCGAGCCAGAAACGAATGCGACGAAGATGATTAGATTGCGCCATGGATGTGAACCGAGTAGCGAGTTATGGGCCGCGCCGTCGACATGTCCGTTGTCCAGTACACCAGAATGAACCTTGCCCGAAGCGGAAACGATCATTGTGCGCCATCTGTGGAATGCGCAGTCGCTGCCGGAACGCCGCCGAAGCGACGTTCGCGACGGCTGAATTCCTCCAGCGCGGCGTTCAAATCGGCGTCGTTGAATTCCGGCCACATCCGGTCTGTAAAGACAAGCTCGGCATAGGCCGACTCCCACAGCAGGAAGTCCGAAAGCCGCTTTTCACCACCCGTGCGAATAAGCAAATCCACCTCCCCGCTCTCCGCGGTCAGCGCCTGTGCAAGCGTGCGTCCCATCGCCTCTGTCCTCTCCGGGGAAAGCGCCGTGGTCGCGCCGGCGGCTGCGCTTGCAATGGCATAGCGCGAAGAATAATCGATGGCAACCCGCAGATGAAGGCGGCGGCCAGCGGCGGTCGCGCATTCGGCTTGAACTATCTCGCGCACGAGCGGGCCCGGGAGCCGGTCGCGCCGGCCGATGATCTCTAACCGGGCGCCCCGCTGCCTGAGTCTTTCCGTCTCCAGGCGCAGGTAGGCCCGCAGCAGCCAGAAGATGCTCTCCACCTCGTCGGCCGGACGGCGCCAGTTGTCGGAGGAAAACGCATAAAGCGTCAGCCGCCGGATGCCCAAATCGGGTGCACGCTCGACAACCCGCCGCACGCTGGCAACTCCGGCGCGATGTCCCGCGACACGGGGCAATCCGCGCCGCGTCGCCCAGCGTCCGTTGCCGTCCATGATGATGGCCACGTGCAGTCCCTTGGGATTCTCAATCCGCATCCTGAAGTTGTCTCTCCAAAAGACACATCGTTTCTGCCCTATGCCGTCTCCTTGGGACCCGGCTAAATCGTCTGCTGTTCCGGCGTGCCTGTTCCCGGGAGTGAGCTGTACCAGTCGATTCTGCGCGTGAAGTACATGACAGCGGCCACGGCCAGGAAACTGGCAATCGCACCCACCAGCAGTGCGTTGTCTTCGAGCCGCAGCAGCAGGTAAATGAGGGAGTAGAGCAGGCCGAAGCAGGCCAGCGCGCGGAACCCCTGCAACCGACTGGCGAAGATCCATCCCGCATTGGCCGAAAGCAGGATCACCGTGGCCGTTCCAGCGACGAGGAAAGCCAAGTCGAAGCCAATCCGCTCGGCAAAGGAAAGCAACAGAAGATAGAAAATGATTTGCGCCACGCCGACCAAGACATACTGCGCCGGATGAACGCGCTTGCCGGTGGTCACTTCAAAGATAAAGTAGGACAGGAACAACAGACCCAGGAACAACAGCACGTATTTAAGAGACCGGCTGACAGACTGGTAGGGGTCGGCTAACTCGACGAAGGAGACACCGAGAGCGGTTGCGTCGAGTCCCGTGACCGAAAGGCTGCGCCCCTCGGCCGGAATTCCGCGCGCAATATAAGGCACCGACCATTCGCCGGAGAAGCCTTGAGGGGAGACGGTGCGCTTGACGGGCAGAAAGCCTCCATCGAAGCTCGGATTCGGCCAGTCGCCCTCGATGTTGAGATGCGTTGCTTTGCCGTATGCCAGAATCGCAATTCGCTGCGCTCCGGAGAAGCGGAACGTGGCGCTCACCTGAAACTTGGCATTTGGCTGCGCAATCTTGGAGACCATGACACCAAAAAGGGTGAGCGGAGTTCGCTGGTTTTGGTTACCGTATTGATCGAGCGATAGGCCGACGATGTTATCTGTCGGAACAAATGTGCCCGTGCTTCCATTGCCGGTGATGGTGCCATCGGCCAATGCCCCGCGGGCATCCGAGACTCCGACCACGAGTTGAGCCTGGCTCCAGTCGAGCAAGGCGCCCAACGGGGCAGCCCAGGGCACGCCCGTGAGGTCGAAAGCGGCGTCGAAGCGGAGATCGGCCTGGTACACAGGAACCTTGAAGAGGGAACGCCGCCGCTCTTCGGTGTGTGTCTTTACTATCGCCCCGCCCTGCGCGGGAAAGACCAAATAAGTGCCGCGCTCCGGTGTGCCGCCCTTCGTCTGGGAAGGCACGGTGTAAGGAATGACAAGCGTGGGACCGAGGAAGGTCTGTTGCCCGCCCACATCGCCGCCTATTTCTTTGATGACGTCCGCGGCCCGCCTGGTCCGGTCCCCGACCAATCCTCCAACAAAGAGTGCGGGAATGGTCATCACGAGCGCCAGCCCGCATACCACGATGAGTTTCACGCCCATCGAGCGGGACTTGGCCCCGGCTTGAAAACTCGATTGCAACGTCGAAAAGTCGTTCACCTATCTTCCTCCTTGCTTTGCTTCACTTTGCAGTGCAAAGTTAGTTTGCAAAAAAGACTCAGGCCCGGGATGGCGTCAGGCCGCGCACCGGGCCGGACGCCATCCCTTCTCTCGTTACCTTGGCCGCATCCCGAACCACCTGTTCTAGGGTGGAAAGATACTCGACGTAACGCGCGCGGCCGGAAGCCGTGATGCGGCAGAGCGTCAGCGGGCGATTGCGATCGATCTTCTTCACGATCTCAACCATTTTTGCTTTCTCCAGCACGCGCAGATGCCGGTTCAAATTGCCGTCGGTTAGAGCGCAAAGCTGTTTGAGATCGCCGAAGGCCAATCCCTTGGGATTCGTGACCAGAGACGTCAGCACGCTCAGCCGCGCGCGCTCGTGGATCACGCGATCCAGACCTTCATAAGCGAAGCGCGCTTGGCTGCCCCGCTTTTCCCCAGCCGGCGGCTTAGCTTTCATCCCTGCCTCCTTTGTCGGTAAAGAACAGAATCCCGGCCACCAGCGCCTGGCCTGCTCCATACGGAATGCCCATGGCCCATGGAGTGAGCGCGCGGTTGTCCGCCAACGCGATGCAGGTAAGGCCCGTCAGCAGGTACCACGCGCCCGCGGCGGCCACTGAACGCGGCAGAAAGCGGCACGACGAAAACACGCCCAGGCTGAAGATGACCTGCCAGATTCCGGGAAGCATCCACAAAGCCGCTGGAACAAAGCGCAGGAATGCAACCGTCAAAAGCGCGCCCACGCCCACCGCCGGCAGGAATTGTTCGACGGCCATGCGGATCATCTGATCCGCCATGCCCGAATGCATGCGGCGGGTGCGCGTGTGCATCTCTGTTCCAATCAAGGCTGCCGACAAGACGGCCGTCCAGATCCAGATGCTCAAGTATGCGGGAATATGATTCGCCGCATCCGGTACCCACAGCGCCTGCGCCCCGGCGGCCGCAACCGCCAGTGCCCCCGTGCCGGCAAGGGTCGCCGGGCCGTAACCGCGAAATTCCGTGGCATGGGCCACCTGTCTGCGAATGCTAACGATGTCGCCCAGCGCTTTGTTCAGATCGTTCATGCCGTTTTCACTTTGTATCGCAAAGTAAATGAATTCGCGGCGCTTGTCAACCATCCCGGAAACCGGCCATGTGGGCAGCGTCACACCTGCTCAGGTGGGTGGCGCCAATCCGGAGCTTCGGCTTTCGTCAGTGCAAACAGGGCTCGACGCTTGCCACCCGGTCTTGGATCATGCAGTGCCCCGAAGCCCCCTAACGTTCACTCCTGCCTGCCGTTGTTTGTTCTCCTGTCTCCGCTCAGATCGCGCTATCCGTTCTCTACGCTTAGAATTCACACAACTTGGCTGTCTCCACCCGCCGCGCGTCATGATAGCCTCCGGTTGAGAGCGTGTCGCCCTTTTCGGTTTTGCCCGCCGCGGCCGCAATCCATCCACGTCCCTGGAGACTCCCCCGCATGAGCGCCGTCAAGTACGACCTGATCGTCATCGGCTCCGGACCCTCCGGCCAGCGCGCCGCCGTCGCCGCCTCCAAAATGAAGAAGCGCGTCGCCGTGGTCGAGGCCCGCTCGGTCGTCGGCGGCGTCTGCATCAACACCGGCACCATCCCCTCCAAAACCATGCGCGAAGCCGTGATGCATCTCTCCGGCTACAACTACCGCTCGCTTTACGGGATGAACTACCGCGTCAAGGAAAAGATCACCATGGCCGACCTCGCCTTTCGCGTGCAGGCCGTTATCAAAACCGAGATCGACGTGACCGAGGCCCAACTTTCGCGCAACGGCATCGACGTGGTCCACGGCATTGCCCATCTCGCCGATCCCCACCAGGTCCGCGTCGAGGGTCCGCAGACCGACGCCACACTCGAGGCCGACCGCGTCATCATCGCCGTCGGCACCAAGCCCGCTTCTTCATCCAAGGTGCCTATCAACGGCCGCACCATCGTCAACAGCGACCAGATTCTCGACATTCCCGAACTGCCCCGCTCCCTGATCGTTGTGGGCGGCGGCGTCATCGGCGTCGAATACACCTGCATGTTTGCCGTGCTCGGCGTTCGCGTCACGCTCATCGAAAAGCGCGACCGCCTGCTCGAATTCGCCGACCGCGAGATCGTCGAGGCCCTCAGCTATCACCTCCGCGACGCCCGCGTCACTTTGCGCCTCGGCGAAGAGCTGGACAGCGTGGAATCGCTCCCCGACTCGACCGTGGTCGCCAACCTCATGAGCAAGAAGAAGGTCTCCGGCGACGCGCTGCTTTACGCCATCGGCCGCCAGGGCGCGGTCGAAGACCTCAACCTAACCGCCGCTGGCCTTGAGGCCGACAACCGCGGGCGCATCCCTGTCGACGAGCACTATCAGACCAAGGTCGAGCACATCTTCGCCGTCGGCGATGTCGTCGGCTTCCCTTCGCTCGCCTCCGTTTCCATGGAGCAGGGCCGCATCGCCGCCGCTCGCGCCTTCAACGACCGCGCCACCAACTCCAACCCCAGCTTCTATCCCTACGGGATCTACACCATCCCCGAGATCAGCTTCATCGGCAAGACTGAGGAACAGCTTACCGACGAGGACGTCCCCTACGAAGTCGGCATGGCCTACTACCGCGAGACCGCCCGGGGGCAGATTCGCGGCGACACCACGGGAAGATTGAAGCTCATCTTCCATCGGGACACCCGCAAGGTTCTCGGCGTTCACATCATCGGCGAGGGCGCGGCAGAACTGGTCCACATAGGCCAGGCCGTCATGACCCTGGGCGGCACGGTCGAGTACTTCATCGACACCGTCTTCAACTACCCAACCCTGGCCGAGTGCTACAAGGCCGCTGCCTTCAACGGCATCGGCCGCCTAAACCGCTACCAGTCCGGGTAGTCGAATTCCCCTGGAGAACCCCATGACCACCGCTATCGGCGTAGTAATCACCGACCACCTCGTAGCCGGCCGCCTGGAGGACCAGCGTCTTTCCGGCAAGCCCCTCCGCTACCCTGAAGACGCAGCCGAGCTCGACGCCCTGGTAGCCATCCCCGGCGGCGACCTCGTCGACCTGCTCGCCGCACAGATCGCGACCCTCGCCGAAGCCCCGGTCGACGCCATCGGAGTGGCCGTCCCCGGCATTATCCGCCACGGCATCGTAGAAGACTCGCCTAACCTCGCCCAGCTCAAAGGCATGAGGCTGGCCGACGAGCTGACCCGCGTCCTCGCGGCTCGCGGCATCGCCGCCCCCGTCCACGTCGCTAACGACGCGGACTGCATCGCGGCTGGCGTCGCCGCCACCCGCGGCCAGCTCAACAAGCTCACCCGTGTCTGGACCCTCGGCAACGGCGTCGGCTACGGCCGCTGGCCCTACGTCGAAGGCGTCTGGGAGGGCGGCCACGTCACTGTCACCCTGGACCCTAAGGAACGCTTTTGCGGCTGCGGCGGCATCGGCCATCTAGAAGGCATTATGGGCTACCGGGCGATGCGCTTGCGCTTCCTCGACCTCGAACCGGAGGAGGTCTTCGCCCAGGCCAAACAGGGCGACCCCCGCTGCCGCGATTTTGTCGATCTCTGGCACCGCGCCCTGGCCGCCGCCACAGCTTCCTTCATCCATCTCGCCGGCCCCGGCCGCTTTTACTTCACCGGCCACAACGCCCACTTCCTCGATCTGCCCACCCTCCGCGCCCATCTCGAATCCATGGTCAAAATGAGCAGCCTGCAAAGCTTCTCCCTGGAAGTTCTGGAACCCGACGACGAAACCGCGCTGCTCGGCGCCGGAGTCAGCGCCCTTCGCGCCCTGGCGACGTAATCGGATTGCACGCGTGCCCGGACTTGGAGCGGGTCAATTCCAGGGTAGGCAACGATCCAGGAGTTGCTCGTTCAGCGAGAGATGCAGTCCGAACTCCTCGACGAGCGAACCAGGCAGATGGCGTTCGATGGGATTTCGATGGACCTCTTCGGCTGGATTCAGCAGGCTACCGGATTCTCGCCTGGGCAAGATGGGCGACCCGTTTTCGACGCGGCCCTTTTGGGAAAGGGACGAGACGAAACGTCTTTCAAAGCCGCGTTTCTTGGGCTGAAAAGGGGTTAAAATGCCGCTCTTTTGGCCAAAAATGGCGGTTTTTTGGGGGTCTCTGTTTACCATTACGATAATGGTCGCTACTTCAAGTTGACGCTGCAACCTTATGATGCTAAATATCTTATGCACTCCGTGAAAGCGGAGATTTGGCAATGAGATGGGCCTCCACAGGGAGGGGGGTGGGGGGTAGTGGGTTTTCATCCCGAAAATCTCCGCTGGGTAGGGTGGGTCCAGGCTTGATGTTAGTAGGAAGCGGGAAATAATCAGCAAAGACAGGAAAGGGATAGGACACCCGGCGGCCATCGAGGATTCCCTCCAAGATGGGTGACCCCGAGCCGTTGCGGGAGATCGAGGTGGCGCCACAGGTCAGCCAGTATGGGAAGGACAATGGGGATGACCACAGCCTGAGCGAAGAGCGAGGGACGGACCCGCGACGCGCCATCAGTCAGCGCAAGCGGAAGCTGATCGAGCGGGTCTTCGCCCGGTCTGTCGCAGTCCCACCATTGCTGTACCCCGAAACCGCCGCCCTCCCGTTGCATCTTCCTCAAGAAAATGACCCCTTGCACACTGCCGGAAATGGCACCTGAATTGCGCAACCG
>Ga0326728_10001314_pt1 | contig 88833 bp, 84 predicted proteins | sample MB3enrmetagenome_FD_207602 | JGI IMG/M metagenome (GOLD analysis project Ga0326728, IMG submission 207602) | Lab enriched peat soil microbial communities from McLean, Ithaca, NY, United States - MB31MN | ecosystem: Environmental > Terrestrial > Soil > Wetlands > Peat | place: USA: New York... | reverse complement strand
GCTCGCGCTACCGTCGGCGCGTGTGTGGCCTTCCCCCTCAGGTAACGGGGTCGGCATCCCGATTGACGGTTCTCGCAGCTCGATACCCTGCCCACTGATACCTCTGTCTACGCTTCGACGGCAGCCTCGCGACTGCCTCCGCAAGACTCGAGGCCAGGCGGTTCGCTACTCCTTTCCTGTGAGACTCTTTCACTCTCTACTGCATGCCGGTTTATCCCGGCGCACTACCTGACACCCTTTTTCCCTATCGGGCACGGCCCCTCCGCTTCGGGCTCGTCCACTTCTTCACGACGCGGCGGACGTCTTCCGGTGAGGCAAACTCGTCCCGGTCGGCTTCCGCCAAGGCCTTCCGGGTTTCCAGGATTTGCCACTCGTTCACCTTCACGTACTCACGAATGGCTTCGCTGGCCACATAGGAACGGCTGCGGCGCTGCGCTTTCGCCAACCGGTCAAGCCGCTCGCGCAGGTCAGGCTCCAAGCGCACTGTCACTACCGGAATCGTTGCCATGAGGCACTCCTAACACAACTGAATACATGGTATTCTACCACGGCGCGGCGGGGAAAAGGACAGGAGGGGAGGATGAAACGCTGAGACTTGCGTTACGTTCCGTCTGTCCCCGGGTTCTCCCCGAAATGCCAGTGACGTCACATACCTTTTTTGGTATACTTAGATATGGCCTGGACGGTCGAAACTCTGAACGCTGTGGTGGATGCCGAGATTGAGGCATTGCCCGAGGACATGCGCGCCCGGCTTGTCCGCATCTCGCTGCTCATCGAGCGACAGGGGCTGGAGCGGGTCGGTGCTCCGCACGTCAAGCACCTGGAAGGTCCCCTCTGGGAAATCCGACTGAAGGGCCGCGGCGGCATCTCGCGCGCCCTGTATGTGACGGTAATAGGCCAGCGTGTGGTGATCGTCCGGGTCTTCGTAAAGAAAACCGGGAAGACCCCACGGCACGAGATCGACCTGGCGCTGAGCCGGGCGCGAGAGGTTCGATGATGGAGGTGGAACATGGCGCGGGTAGCTGACCTGCATAAGAAGTGGATGAAGGAGCCGAAGTACCGCAAGGCGTACGAAGCTCTGGAAGAAGAGTTTGTGATGGCGTCCGCTGTGATCGACGCGCGGAACCGCGCGGGACTGACGCAGAAGGCGCTGGCGAAGAAGATGGGGACCACCCAGCCCGTCGTCGCCCGGCTGGAAAGCGGGCGCGTACGTCCGTCGCTGCGCACCCTTGAAAGGCTCGCCCGGGCAACCAGGTCACGTCTGCGGATTCGCTTCGAGCCTCAGCGAGAAAGGGAGCTCCATGCGCAAGCTGTCAAATGAACGGGAGGAAAGGGTGTCAGGAGGAAAGGGTATCAGGTACGGGGAAAGGGTGTCAGGAACCGTTTTTCTCCCCCAATGACGAATGTTAAGAACCGGCGGAGCAGTGGCGTCACGGTTCCTGCGATTTCCCCAGCCAGCGCAATAGCCCATCAAAGACTTTGGCAAAAGCTGGAAGAGCACCGGGGGCGTGGAGAGCGATTCAAGATTCAAGAGAAGAGCTGGTGCGAATGAACTCCCAGCGCCGGGGCCAGGAGCTGCCGACCGCTTGCGTCCCGCGCTTTTGCCCTCACCCCGTGGCGCGGCGGCGTGCCGAAGCCCGCTGGCGGTCGCGGACGACGTGGCCGAGTGCCCTCAGGGCCGTGTTGACCGACTTCCGGTCGGGAAATATCGCGGCTACGTCAGGGTCAAGTACCACCATGATCGTCTCTTTTGTAAACCGGTCGGCATATTTCCCGCGTACCCCTCGGGAAAAGTCATATTCCGGCAGCATCTTTTCGGAATTCCGATCAGAGCGCCCCTTCCTCATAGTTGCTCCGTTCCCGTGGTGTGGCAGTTCTTGCGCTGATGATTCGAATCTGGTCCCCAACTTCTAAATGTACCACAACTAAGGTTCTGTTCCGGGCAGACTGCCCAATGGTCACAAATCGGGGGGAGAGAGGGTGTCATGTACCTTTTTCTTTGCGCCGGCTGGCGCAGAGCAAAGCTCTGCGATTGAAATCTGCATGGAACTCAAACGAGCTTATCCATGCTCAAGAGGGACGGTTCGTTTGGATAATAGAACCTGAAGCTCGACCAGGGCCACTCTTCCGGCGAACGCGCCAAGCCCCTTTTCACCGGGTTGTTGCTAAGTGAAAGTGTTCCGGCATCAGGACCCAACCGATCAGCAGAAAGGCCGACTCTGGCCGACATTCCCGGAGAACCTCGAGGAACTAGACCCGCACTGTGCGAATTTTCTTCGGGGGGACACTCTGTCTCTTGACAAGAGGCTAGACTTGTGGTAAAGTGTTTTGCTCGTGGTGACCGGAGGCGTCAAGTCGGCAGGAGTCAATGGCAAGGACAGTAGGCCACTATGTGGGGTCAAGGGACGCAGAATGCGAAAAAGATGTTAAAATGGAGCAATCGAACCCATTAAGTCATTGAAAATAAAGGACCGCAGCGAGTTCGTTTCGCAAAAACGGACTGATTTTAGGGTTGAAAAAGAGTTCTTTTTGTGCAAAAAACGCTCCTTCTTGATGGTTTTCAGGGCTATTTCAAGCCTTTTGCGCACCATTCCAGGAGACTTAAAATGATGCCGCCGAGGCTAGGCAGGGTTTTGGCAGGCGAGGAGAGGCGCTCCCCCCTCCCCCCGGACCGGCGGCCTCCGGCATATGGTCGCAAGACCCTGCTATGCGAAACCCCTGGGCGTCCCGTTCCAAGTGACCCCACTAGCCGCCAGAGTGCGATATACTCTGGTGCGATTTCCTGAAGGAGGCCACTCGATGCACCGTTGGCAATTCACTGTACTCTTACTGCTCTCGACCTTTGCGCTTGCCGCCACGCCGGCCGAAGAACCAGTTGCGTTGCAAGGTTTCTCTGCGAACGCCGCGCAAGCGGAGCGAGGATGGGAGGGAAAGTTTCGCTCCATACCCTCTCCCGACAATCTGCGTGATTACATGAAGCGCCTTTCGGCGCGCCCCCACCATGTGGGTTCACCGTATGAAAGCGGGTAGCCACGGTGTCGCCGCGGCGACCTTTTCTGACCGTGGGCTCTTCTCATGCCCGATATCCGACCGGCAAGGATACGGAGTCGATGCCCAGATCAGAGCGTGCCAGTGATCGGGCATCAAAACATACCCACACAGCAGCCGTTGACCAGCGCAATGACTTTCCAGTAGGCCATAGCGCGTGTTTAGGCAACAAGTACCGGAAAGGACCCTCCTATGCAACGACGCGACCTACTCAAATCCTTTGCTTCCACCGCTGCGGGACTGACCATCCTCAGGAGCGGTACGCTGCGCGGCGCGACCGCTCCCAGCAATAAACTAAACATCGCTCTCATCGGTGCATGGGGCCGGGGCACGGCCCACTATGAATCGCTGCGGAACGAAAATGTCGTGGCTCTCTGCGACGTCAACGATCTGCGCACAAAGGAGGCCCTCCGGCTTTTCCCGGGCGCCAAGACCTACTACGACTGGCGGCAGTGCCTGGAGCAGAAGGACATCGAGGCGGTGGTTATCTGCACGGCGGACCATCACCATGCTTTCATCGCCAACTGGGCGCTGAACCGCAATATGCACGTGTTCTGCGAGAAGCCGCTGGGAATCAGCGTGGAAGAAGTGCGGGCAGTGCGTGCGAATTACCTTAAGCGCAAGGCCAAGGTGGCCACGCAGCACGGGACGCAGCGGCACGCGTATCCGAACTTCGCGAGGGTGCGTGAGTTGATTCTGGATGGAGCCATCGGTGAGCTGAAGGTGGTACATAGCTGGGACAGCCGGCAACTGCCGCGGCCGGGATATCCGGAAGGCCAGGGCATGGCACCGCCGGTGCTGCACTACGAGCAATGGATCGGACCGTCGCCGGATCATCCGTACAGCCCTCAGTACTTTGGCGGCTCCAGCGGCTTGAACTGCCTGTTCTGGAACATGTACCGGGATTTCGGAGTGGGGCAGATGGGCGACATGGGCGCGCACACCATGGACTTGGTGTGGAACGCCGTCGATGCCGGCGCGCCGGTCGCGATCGAGGTAGACCAGAATGTCAGCGACAAGTACAATCCCGACATCTGTCCGGTGAAGTTGAAGGCGCACTTCACCCATCCGGCGAATCAGTGGAGGGGGCCGGTGGAGTTGGTGTGGTACCAGGGCGGGTTGAAGCCCCAGTCTCCCCAAAGCTACATCGATGTGAGCAGGATGGGTAACGGCGCGATCTTCGAAGGCACCAAGGGCATCATCCTGTGCGACTTCACATCCCGCGTAATCATTCCCAACGATGACGACGGGGACCTGACGTACTACAGGCGGCGTTCGAGCCGGCAATTGGTTCCGCTGGTAAACGGGACCGGAGTGCCGACGCAAAAGCCCATGGGGGGGAAACGCGCGGCGCCGCATCCGGCATCACCACCTCCGCCGCTGCCGCGCGGTTTCACGGCATTTCCGAATGCGCAGCCGGGGCCGAATGGGTTCCCCACGGTCGAGTTCCTCGAGAACGGCCTGCCAGCGGGGCTTGGCCTGCCAAACACCGAGGTGGATTCGATCTTGGAAGCCGAGAGGAGCGGTCGCCCGCTGAATCCCGACCCCTTCCAATTGGAGTGGATTGCAGCCTGCAAGGGCAAATATGACGGTGCGGTCTACGGGACCAGCAGCAAGACGCACTGCGATTTTGACTACGCCGGGGTGATGGTTGAGCAGATGCTGCTGGGGTTGGTCGCGCATCGTGCGGGGAAGAAGCTGGAGTATGACCCGGCTACAGGGCGGATAACCAACGCCCCGGAGGCGAATGATTATTTGAAGAGGCAATACCGCAAGAACTGGACGTTGGACGGTTAGGCGCAGGACCGGGCTGAATGGCAGAAGGGTAGCATCGAGGATTGGGTGATGGAGGGGCACAGGCTCGCTCGATGGGTTGGTGGTGGAGACCGAAGCAATGAGAATCCGGGGAGAGAGGATCGTTATGACTGAGAAGAGCAAACGAATCAACTGGTGTGAGTTCCTGATAACGAGCGCGCAAGTCGCAGTGTTGTTAGCTGTGAGCGTGCTGGCGAGCGACCACCCGACTCGTCCAGCTTACGCAGAACCTATAAAGCTGATCCTGGCAACAACGCCAAATGCAGCAAGGAATGCAACACGCGCCATACCGACAACGACAGAGCCCGCGGACATGTTGCAGAGCCAGGCATCGGCCAAACGCTTCTTTTCTCGTGCAGCCGTTCTTCCGATTTCTTTTGTGCTGGATGACAAAGCCATACACGGCATCCCACAAGAGTGGCGGCCGGCCGCAAACAAACGCCGCATCGACGACAATCGCTCCGAAACGGTTTTCGAAGGCACTGACCCCAAGACCGGTTTGCAGGTTCGCGTGGAGTGTACGGAGTACCATGATTACCCGGTGATGGAGTGGGTGGCATGGTTTAGCAACAAAGGACCGGAGACGACACCGATCATTCGCGACATCCTGGCCCTGGATGGAACATTCCCAGGCTCTGGGCCAGTTCTGTATTCAAATAATGGCGACTTCTACAGCGAGAAAGGATATACACCCAACGAAAAACCCTTAGGCAAAGGAGACTCGGCCGGCTTTGCCCCCAACGGAGGCCGCCCCAGTAACGGTGCATTCCCCTACTATCGCATCAGGTTCGACAAGTGGGGTCTATCCCTCGCCATCGGCTGGCCGGCACAGTGGGCCGTTCGTTTCGACGGACTGGCAGACGGCGTACATGTGCGGGCGGGTCAGGAAAAGACAAACCTGCGGCTGAAACCCGGTGAAAGCATCCGCACACCGCGTATGACCGTCCTGTCCTGGTCGGGGGACGGGTCCAGAGCAGTGAACTTGTGGCGCCGGTGGTATTTTGCCCACATTATGCCCAGACCCAACGGGCAGCCACACAAACCGTTGCTGGCTGCCGCCGGCACCGATGAAGGCGAGGAATTCACGGCTGCGACACAAGAGAACCAGATCCGGTATATCGAGAAATTCAAACAACTCGGCTTTAACTTTGACGTCTGGTGGATCGATGCCGGGTGGTATCCCTGCGCGGGTCACTGGCCCAATACCGGCACATGGGAACCTGATCCCAAAAGGTTCCCCAATGGTCTGAAGCCTGTATCCGAATGCGCAGCCCGGAACGGCGCTGACCTGTTGGTTTGGTTTGAGCCGGAAAGGGTACGGCAGGGCACAGAACTCAGCACCGAACACCCCGAATGGCTACTGCGGCTAAAGGACAACGAGAATAGTTTGTTGAATCTGGGCAATCCGCAATGCCGCCAATGGCTGACCGACCGTGTGTGCAAGTTGATCAAAGACAACGGCATCAAGATCTACAGGCAGGATTTCAACTTCGAGCCCCTGGAATACTGGCGCCAGAATGAGGCGGAGGACCGCCAGGGACTCAACGAGAACCTGCATGTCCAGGGCTACCTGAAGTACTGGGATGACTTGCTGGCGAGAAATCCCGGCCTGTGGATCGATTCGTGCGCTAGCGGTGGACGGCGCAATGATCTCGAAACCATGCGCCGTTCTGTGCCCCTGCACTATAGCGACTACGGCTACGGGTATCATCCGGTAAAGCTGTCATTTCACCAGACACTGTTCGAGTGGCTGCCCTTTTTCAAGGAAACTACGCTCTCCTGGGATGTCAGCGGACCGATGCGCTTCAACCAACAGGTCGATAGCTACTCCTACCACTGCGCCATGGCTCCCATGTTGGCTCTAGGACTGGACATCCGACGGGACGATTACGATTATGCTTTGTCCAAGAAGATGATCGCCATCTGGCGCCGAGCATCCGGCCTGATACTAGATGGCGATTACTACCCTCATACGCCGTTCGACCGCAGTGCTGACCAATGGGTCGCTTGGCAGTTTGACTGCCCGGAAAAAGGCCACGGGCTTGTCCAAGGGATCCGCTTGCCGGCATCGAAGGAAGGAACGCTCACCATCCATCCGAAGGGAATCGATCCCGACGCCATGTACCTTTTCGAGAATGATGAAACCGGCGAAACAAGAGAGATCGCGGGAAAGGACTTGATTCAAACTGGTTTCACGTTTGCACTGCCGGCGCGTAGCGGAGCCATCTGGTTTTATCGAAGGGCTGATAACGATTCCCATTAACGCACGGCATACATCAACGGCTGCCTTCACTAAGGACTCGCCCGGCGTCGTCGGAGATTTCCCTGTCTATAGGCCTCGCTGGAATCGGCTAGTGGGGTTCCGTGGGCTTCCTTACTGGAACATGCCCGGGATAACTTCCCTCCGACCGGTTAACCTCCAGCGAGATCAGAGAGGGCCTTCCGTATCTCGTCCGCGTGCGGATACTTGGGGTTGATTTGCAGGGCCTGCTCGAGATGCTCCTTGGCCTGAACCCGTTTGTTTGTCTTTAGATACGCAAGTCCCAGATGGTAGTGGTAGGTGGGGTTTTGCGGCTTTTCCTTGACCGCTCCCTCGAGCAGGTCTATGGCCGGCTCGTACACACCTTTCTGGTAATACGCCCAAGCCAGCGTGTCAGCGGCGCTGGGCGCGTCGGGCAAGCCACGCCTCGCCACCTGCGCGTAAGAAAGCGCCACATCGGGATTGCCGCCATGTTCCAATAGCACGTATGCCAGGTTGTTGGCTGCCACGGGGTAGTCGGGTTCAGCTTGCAAAGCCTTTTGGTAAAGGACCTGGGCTTTCTGCCAGTTTCCCCGCGACTCCTCCAAAGTCCCAAGTAACACGTAGCTACGAACGTCGCGAGGATTCTCCTGGATGGAGCGCTCATAATTCGCGACGGCGGTGTCAAGGGAGCCCCGCGCGCTCTGCACCTGCGCTAAGAGCAGCAACGCCTCTAAATTGTTCTTATTTAGCTCCACAGCTTTTTGAAGGGCGGCCTCTGCTTTCTCCAGATCCTTCGTGTCGATAAGAACCATCCCTCGAAGAAGATAATACCCGCTGTTGCTCGGGGTTTTAGCGATCTGCGCGTTCAAGCGGGCCAGTGCTTTAGCAGGCTGTTTCTGTAGCATGTAAATACTCACCAGACCCTGCGTCGCGTCGAAGTAATTGGGGTCACGCTCGAGGGCCTGCTCATAAAGGCTCTGGGCTTCACTGAAGCGCTTTTGGCTGGCGCGCAATCTTCCCAGGGCTGCATACCCTTTCGGACTTTGCGGCGCGACTTCCGTGGCTTTCTTGAAGTCCGCCTCAGCTCCAGCCGAGTCCTTGCGGGCAAAGCGCGCCGTCGCGCGAAAGATGTAGCCGTTGGGAGAGTCTGGTTCCCCGGCAATCAATTGTTCGGCGCTCCTGTCCAGCAGTTCAACATCACCCTTGCGCAAAGCCAACTCCGCCAGCGCCTGCTGGGCCGCAGCCATATTGGGTCGTATTCGGACAGCCTCGCGCCATTCGCTCTCGGCCTGCGCCATGTTGCCGACTTGACTGAACGCTATGCCCAGGTTATAGTGCCCCACCGCATCATTGGGCTCGGTCTTCAAAGCTGCCTGGAGTATGGGGATGGCGTCGTTGGGACGTTGTTGATGATTCAATATCTGACCCTTGTAGATCAGGGCGTCGACATCCTTGGCGTTGGCTTTCAGAATCTCATCGTTCAATCTAGCCGCTTCGTCAAGCCGGTCGCTGAGTATGAGAAGCTGGACGTAGTTCTTCTTCACTCGCAGGTCCTTGGGGTGATCCTGGTAGAGAGATGCGTATTCGGAGAGTGCCTTGCCGAACTGCCCAGTGTTGAAATAAAAGTCGCCCAGGATTCGGTAGTTCTCGGAGTCACTGGGCAGCGCCTTTTTGGCTTCCATTAGCACTTGCTCCGCCTGGGCCTTTTGGCCTTGGGCGAGGTAAAGTCGGGCCAACGCCGTGCGGGGTAAACGGTTCTCGGGCTCGAGCTCAACGGCGCGCCGATATTGCTGTTCGGCATCCGACCAACGGTGTTGCTGCAAGTAGAAATCTCCAAGCGCCAGAAGGGCCGGCACCGACTTGGGGTCGAGCTGAACGGCCTTCTTAAAGTTCTCCTCGGCCTCGGCGGTTTGCTTGGCATTCTGTTGTATGTCGGCCAGAGTCAAGTACGATCCGGCTCGACCAGGAGCAAGCTGCAAGGCCGTTTTCATTTCATTTATGGATGCCTGCATGTTGTTTTGCATCTCGTAGGCTCTGGCCAGCAAGGTGTGCGCGTCCACATTCTCGGGTTCTCGCGAGAGTACCAATCGCGCCTGCTCCTCGCCCTTTTCGAATTCACGCGCCCTGATGAGTAAGTCGCCTAAGTCGATATGAGCCTTCGAATTCTCGGGGTCGAGATCCACAGTCCGCGAAAGTTCTGTGAAGGCACCACCCCAAATCTCCAGCTTTAAAAAACATTGAGCGAGCTGGTAGTGGGCCTCCGCATAGCGAGGGTCCAGCTTAATGGCATTCTGGAATTGGATGGCTGCTTCGCGATACTTCCCCTGTTCAAAGTAATGCGTCCCACTTTGCAAGTATTTCTGCTTCATCACATTGGGGTCGCGCGAACAACCTGCCAGGACAATTGCCGTCAAGGCCACCGCCACTAACCGCCGTAACCAACGCGAATTCGTCATTTCGCGCCTCCCCTTTCGAGATAACTGCGGCGCGTCCCATCCGCCGGGAACATCAACCTGGAGGCATTAGCCCACTGAAAGGTCATTCGCGGCGGGACTGCCCAAATCTGGCAACATAGGCCAGGGCAATAGATTATCAGATTCGGAAGGCAATAGAGAGGAAAACTGCGAGAGGAGCACACATGCGCCTGCAAATCGTGCTAGCAGCAGACAGGAACACCCTTATTCGGCCCGGCGGCCAAGCGTGAGGAAACACAAAACCACCCTCGCCCCGAAGCGCTTCGATCGCCTCGGGGCCCTGGGGTGCGTTCAGTTATGACCGGATCGCCAAGCAAACAGCTTGCAACGGAGCAAACCCGCAATAATGCTCATCGATCCCGTTCCGAACGGAATCAGCGAACCGGGCTCCGGCACCTACGAAGTAGAAACCCCACTGACTTAGCGAACGACCTTCCGTCGGAGGAACCCGGCAGCCGCGATGAGTCCCGTGCCAAGAAGGGTCAGTGTGCTAGGCTCAGGGACAGGGGGTATTTCGCCGGACGATACTAGCCCATTCCTCAGAGTCAAATCGATAGGATAGACGCCATTCTGTTTGTACTCGTTGCTAAACCCGGAGACACTGGTCACGGTCACGGACCCGATGAGGGTTAGAACTGCTGCGCCAGTTACCGGATCTGTAGTGGTTTCAGCATCCGACCATTTGATCGTGCCTGTCAGCGAATTGCCCCCGCCGGTAATGCTAATACCGGTCCCAGCTGTGATTGTCCAGGATAAGGTGGTACTTGTGGGGCTTTGCTCCCATTGGCCAGTGCAACTGGTCGCACTGCCGCTTACCGTCGGGGGCGCGGTCCCGGTTGAACTCAACGTATTACTCGCGCATGAATCACCCAACGAGATTGTGTCAGCGTACGCTGAGGACAACCCCAGGACGACTGTTACTGCTATTGCCGCGAACACGAGAAGTAGTTTCCTGTGCATTTCGAATCTCCCTTTGATCCCTATTTGCCCTTATACCGAGGAGGGTCGCTTCGGATCCGAGCGCCGAGTAAGACTCTGGCGCTCTCCCCCCTCGGCATAGTTAAAGCATCTGGCGTACCAAATGGCGTCAAACCCTTCACCCTTTAATTTCAACCAGTTAGGGGTTTAGTCAGCATTGGGTCCCCGGCCAATGTACAAATATTTCAACTAAAAAGACATGTCTCTTCTCCTTTGTACCGATGGCTACAAAAAGACACTGACTGCCGTGGCGGGGACCACCACTCTTTGAGAACTCGAATGCTTCCATACCGAAACAACCGCGCCAGCGATCGAGCACCCGCGTGGCCCCATAACCTTTGGGGAACTGGCGTGGACCGCATTATTTAAGCTGGGATGTCGCCAGCGAAGATCACCGGGGGATGTAACGATCCAGCAGGGGTACGACATCCTGGACGAATGCCACGCCTCTTTGTTCTGCACTCGTCAGGCTCTCGTTCCCGGCTATCGGCGTCATGACGCGGACCAGCCCGCCGTCACTCCGATTCATTCGAATGGAGTCTGCCAGAAGGTAGAACTTCGCCCAATACTCGCTCGCCACCACCCGCCCGTGCGCCTGGTACCAGTAAAGGACCAGCACGCGGTCGAGTCCTTTGGCAAGTACATAGTGGTTTACTCTGATGTTGCCGGCGCCCGGACGAGTTAACTCCACTCGGGCGAATTCCACGGGCGTCCACCCAGAACCCGGTAAACAGTTCTGCGGAGAGTGCATACTACTGCCCATGCGCTGGCTGGGAAAGTAAGCCAGAAAGAAGTCAATCGAGGGTTCATCCGGAGTGCGACTATAGTTGCGCTCGAGAAACTCTCCGGCGCCGAGAACCTCGAGCGTCCCCTGCGGGATGGGAACCTCTCTACCTTGCCAGTCTCCCACCTGTGAGGGAAACGAGGCCGTAGGTTCCGCGGGGGGCAAATTCTCCGCTTGCCCCCGCGAGCGCAGAAACAGGGCTGTGCCGGCGAGCACAGCGACAACCGTCGCAAAGCGCAACCACTCGCCCAATTGCCGCGTCATGCTTTCATCCCCCCGGCGCGGGTGCGCCTGGTCTCGACCCACCGCAGCACCGCATGGATAGTGAAGAGCAACGCGAGGGAAATTATAAAGATGACCCAGCCGGAGAACGTGTGGAAGAAGCCCTCCGCCTTATCCGGATCCCAATAGTATCCCAGCAAGCCCGTCCCCATCACACGCAGCCCATTGGCCGCTATTGCGATGGGAACCGCAGCCAACGCCAGCAGCACGCGGTGAAGAATTCGGGTTTCGAGAAAATATCCGTAGATGACTGCGACTGCGCCGAGAGACATCAGGGAGCGAATGCCGCTGCACGCCTGCGCTACCTCGAGCGCCATGGTAGGCAATTGGATAACGTTGCCCTCCCGCAGGACCGGAACGCCGCAGAGATCCAGGAGGGAACTCCCGAGGCGCGCGGCCAGGAATTGAAGCGGAAAGGCGATCTGATTGAATATTATAACGGGGATAGGAATCATAAAGAACAGGAAAGCCAGCGGGAACAATATCGCGCGGAAGTGGCCCCAACCCAGGAAGCAGATGACGAGTCCAGCTAGGAGCAGCACGAGCGAAGATCGCGAAAGAAAAAACTCCGCGCCAAGAACCCCGACGATCAGCACAACGAGGGCGCCGGCTATGACCGCCAACCCGAACCAGGAGGGTTTCTTTGGGAGGGCTGCCAACTGTTTCCGGTCTCGCCAGACCACAAAGGCAGAGAAGACAGGCACCAGAAATCCGTGCGAGAAGTTCGGGTCGGTCCACCAGTCCGCAGCCAGCCGCGCTAGGATGGCGGAGTAAAGGAAGCCGATTAGGACCCCCAACACAGCCAGCCGGAACCAGCAGGCACCGCTACGAGTGGTCTCCCAAAACGCAACTCGGTCGGCTAGTCTTGGGTTAGTAAGCCTCATCGGTCATGATCCAACGCAAAGGTTAGCTCATCTCTTCTCCTTTGGCAATCTCGCTTCCTGCATCACGCTTGATAGGCACCCACGCTCGAGTCTGAAGCCGGGGCTCCCGGCAGCCGTGAAAGTCTAAAGTAGGGAGCCCGATGGAAAAACTTATTCCACTTAATGGAAAACTTTTAGAATCTGGTGGACATTCCCTTAGTTCGCATTCCAAGGCACATGATGCGCATAACCTACTCCAAATACAAGGGTTGTTGTAAAAACCGCATGCCAGACCATTTCCAAATCGGATGGTACGAGCCGTGCTCTGGTACCCTGAGACCGGTAATTCGGATAAGTCAACGCAAGGCTGAGCATCTCATGTGAGGTTGGGGATGGACAGGACGGGCACGCAGGCTCTAGACGACACCAAGGTAGCTGCATGGTCCACAGATGAGGACCAGTATTTCGTCGAGGCGATCAGCCCGGCAATGCGCTCACTCGAACAAATAATCGCGAACGTTGCCGCAACGGATTTTCCTCTCCTCGTCATGGGCGAGAGCGGCACCGGCAAAGGGGCGGTAGCATTGCACATCCACCGGCGCTCACAACGCAGGAATCGGCCCTTTACCAAAATAGTCTGCGGTGCGCTTACCCCTGAACTATTTGAAACGCTGCGACAGGACCTCGAGAGGGACAACGGACATGATGGGGCGTCAGGAATCGGCACCCTATTTCTCGATGAGATCTTTGAGTTGGCTCCCCCCTGCCAAGCAAGCTTACTGCACGCCTTTCCTGACGGGGAGATGATTTCCCGAGCTTGCTGTTTGAGCACACGCGTTATCTCCGCAACCGGCCGGACCCCGGAGGGATTGGAAGAGGCATTGCGTCAGGGTAGCTTGCGGAAGGATCTCTTTTACCGTCTCAACGGAGTTTGCCTGCGCCTGCCACCTCTGCGCGAGCGCAAGGAGGATATCCCAGGGTTGGTGGAGTTTCTCCTGCGCAAGGACTCTTCGCTCATCGGTCGACCCCAGCCTTCCCTTAGCTCCCAGGCACTTCAGACCCTGCAGGAGTACTCGTGGCCGGGGAATATCCGGGAACTGGAGAACATCGTCAAAAGGATCGTGGTGTTGGGGAATGATTCTCCCGTTTCGGATTTGCGCTCGATGGTCACGGGAACGCGTTACTTAAGCGGAGATACTGAAAAACTTTCGCTGAAACAAACGGCGCGCACGGCTTCGCGCCAGGCAGAAAAGGAACTGATTTTAAAAGTCCTGACTCGGACCCACTGGAACCGCAAGCGGGCCGCAATGCAACTTCAGATCAGCTACAAAGCCTTGCTTTATAAACTGAGGCAGATGAGCTTGGGGGAGTCTGGAACTCTATAAGCATTTGAGGAGAACCCGTATGAGAAGATTTATTATGTTGGGCTCAGTAACGCTCCTGGCGCTTGCTGTTATGACGTCACTTGCCCTGGCTCGGGAGAGTCAAAAACAAGCGAAAGGCGAGTTGACGTTGGGCCATGCCGCGGTCAGCCAAGAACAAAACGCTCTGTCAGCCGCCGCGGATTCGACCTATGTGATTGGTCCCGACGATGAGCTCGACATTAGCGTTTGGAAGGAGCCGGACGTCTCTCGCACCGTCCCTGTCCGGCCAGATGGCAAAATCTCACTGCCTCTCCTGAACGATATCCAGGCGGCCGGGCTCACGCCGATGCAGTTACAGACGGTCGTCACAGGAGCGCTGAAGAAATTCATCACCGGGCCTCAAGTGACAGTAATCGTCACAAAGATCAATAGTCGCCGAATCTATGTCATGGGAGAGGTTGCCCGTCCCGGCGCCTTTCCTATGCTTCCCAACATGACCATTCTGCAAGCGCTGTCCACCGCTGGGGGGTTTTCCCAGTATGCCAAGCTGAGTGCGATTTATTTGCTGCGAACCGAGAACGGGCGGCAGGTAACTTATCCGTTCAACTACAAAGAGGTCATTCGAGGGCGAAGGCCGGAACAGAATATTGGCTTGAAACCCGGGGACACAGTCGTAGTCCCATAGGGGTGAGTTTTCATGAGGTTCAGCGATCATATTTGGATTCCATTCTTAGCAGCCGCGCTGTGTTTTGGCGTGGCCCAGGCCCAGACCCAGACCCAGGTCCAGAATGGCGGAGGTGACCAGCGGGTTCAACCCTCCACGCCCGTTTCACCCATCGAGACGGAGCAGATCCCCGGGGAGAGCGAGGCCCAGCAGGCCACTTCGGACTCACGTTCTTTTTCAGGGGCTGAGGAGTTCACTGCGGGAACGCGCGAGCGGCTGCGGAGCTACTTCTTCCCGAGCTTCCAGGTCTCCGAAATGGCTGATTCGAACTCTCCATTCACCTCTGGGGCCCATGAGTTTGAAACGATGGAGGCGCTGAACGGCCGCCTTACCTTGCAGAAGGTTGGAAAGGACTCTCAGCTTGCCGTTGATTATGTCGGGGGAGAGCAGATATACAACCACAACTCAGAATACAATACCACGAGTCACCAACTGGGGATCACGCAGTCCTACCAAGGGCGGCGTTGGGGTTTCCTCTTGGATGATCGTGCCACTTACCTGCCCGAATCTGCGTTCGGTTACGGTGGGTTCGGCTGGATGGGTGCGCTGGGACCGAGTCTGGGTGGGGCCTTCGGCTCGATTCTGGCCAGCCTCAATCCGGCCTTCGATCCAAACGCAGGGCTTCTTACCGGGCGTGGCTCACGCATAAGTAATGCGGCTGTCGCGCAGATCCAATACGCCGCTGGACCGCATTCCTCGATCACGGTGACCGGCTCTTATGAGCTTCTCCACTTCCGGACACCGGGCTACATCGACACCAGAAATGCTTTCTTCCTCGCCGCCTATAGCCGCTCGTTGACGCCACGAGACTACTTCGGAATCAACTATGGGTTTGGTTTATTCCGATACCCAGAGGTGGGAGAGTCTTTCCAGACCAACTTCCTCGAGCTCAGCTATGGGCATCGCATAACTGGCCGGCTGGCATTGGAAGTGGGGGGAGGCCCACAAGTCAATGTCTTCAAGAACCCCTTGACGGGCTCCTCCACCCCCGTTACCTGGACGGCAAATGCTTCCTTGGATTATAGGGTCCACCGGGGGGCGGTCGGACTTTCGTACTACCGGTACACAGCCAGTGGGGACGGTTTGCTGCCTGGGGCCGACACCCACCTCGTGCGGGTGGCATGGAGCATGCAACTAACTCGCAACTGGTCAGGCTCTTTGGGGCCTGGTTACGCGCATAGCCGAAGCCTCTCACAGACCACTTCAGGCGAGAATGGTTATGCTTATGATTCGGTATACGCGGGTGCTAGCCTGAGTCGCAGTTTAGGCCGCTACACGACGATGTTTCTCACGTACAACCTCCAAACCCAAAGCTCGACGGCTGCTTCCTGCCCGGCGAGCATTTGCGGGACGAGCCTGCCGCGGCATCTGGTGGAGATTGGATTCGACTGGCATCCGCGCCAGATCACGATCGATTAGCCCCCTTGATGCCCCCGGGCAGGGGTAAGAGGACAGTATGCTTGGACATAGACAACTGAACCTGGACGACTATCTCGAAATTTTACGCCGGCGGTGGTGGGTAATCCTGATCCCCACACTTGTGGGATGTGTCGGCGCCTACCTGTTTTCGCGTGCCCTGGCCAACAGGTACACTTCGCGCACTCTGGTGCTCGTGGAAGAACAAGAGGTACCTGACAGCTACGTTAAGTCGGTGGTTACGGGGGACATAGGGCAGCGTCTGGGGACGATGCAGGAGCAAATCCTAAGCCGGACTCGGCTGCAGCCGATCATTGAAAAGTTCGGGCTTTTTAGGAATGACAAGGGTAAAGTCGCAATGGAAGACTTAGTCGATCGCATGCGGAAGGATATTTCCATAGCTCCTATACAATCGCTAGTCTCAACCAAGGCGGGCGAACTGCCAGGTTTCGCTATTGGTTTCACCGCCAACGACCCCCGGTTGGCGCAAGAGGTTTGCGCGGAAATCACCTCGATGTTCATCGAGGAGAACGTTCACCTCCGCACGCAGAGCGCGGAGGGAACGACCAATTTCTTGAAAACTGAACTGGATCAGGCCAAGAGTAACCTTGATGCACAGGACGCAAAGCTGGCTGATTTCAAGCGCAAGTATATCGGCGCACTCCCCGGGAACGAACAGGCGGACATGAACATGCTGGCGAGTTTCACCAGCCAGCTCGATGCCGTGACGAGCCAGCTCAACCGGGCTGAACAGGACAAAGCTTACGAGGATTCGCTGCTGGCCCAGCAGCTTTCCGCCTGGGAGACGTCACAGAAAAGTGGAGGACCGGGGGGGGAGGATACACTCGAACAACAGCTCACGAACCTTCAGGGACAGCTTGTTACCACGCAAGCACACTACACGGTTGACCACCCCGAGGTCGTTAAGTTAAAGGAAGACATCGCCGCGTTGGAGAAAAAAATCGAGGAGAATGCGGCGCACGCCAAGGGCAAAACTGTGCAGGCACCAGAGCCGTCTAACCGCACGGAGCCTCCGGAGATGCAGCAGCTCCGCTTTCAAATCCATCAGGCCGAAGTGTTCATCCGGGAAAAGACTCGTGAACAGGCGCGGCTCAAGCAACAACTAAACACCTATCAAGCGCGCTTGTCGATGAGTCCGGGGGTCGAGCAGCAGTACAAGGAGCTCACGAGGGATTATCAGACGGCGCTGGAATTTTACAACGAGTTGCTAACTAAGAGGAGTCAGTCGGAAATGGCTACCAGCTTGGAGCGCCGACAGCAAGGTGAGCAGTTCCGTGTGATGGACGCGGCGGACCTGCCAGAGAAACCCTCGTTCCCGAACCGCCCGGCCTTCGCAGGGGGCGGACTGGCAGCGGGTTTGGCCCTGGGGATAGGGATCACGTTGCTCATCGAGGCGCGAGACAAGTCTCTGAAAACGGAGAATGATGTCGAGCACTTTCTGGGCTTGCCCACCTTGGCAATAGTGCCCCTGATCGGGAAATGGAACGGTAAGAAGAAGTATATAGCCCAGCCAACTGAAAGAAAAGAGGCCAAGCACAGCCAGACCGCGCACGTGTAGGAACACCGATGTATAAGAAGTTCTTCGGATTGAAGGAGAATCCGTTCAACGTTAACCCGGACCCGCGTTATCTGTTCTTGACGCGGAACACCCAGGAAGCACTAGCGTGCCTGACTTACGGCATCCAGCGTCGGAGAGGTTTTATCCTGCTATCCGGAGAGGTAGGCACTGGTAAGACAACGCTTCTTAACAAGTTGCTAGGCTGGCTCCAGCGAAAAGAGGTAGCAACTTCCTTTGTCTTCAATCCGGGGCTCGATCCATCTCAGTTTTTTGACTACATGCTGGCTGATTTCGGTCTGAACTGCGATTCGCGACTGAAAGGCCAGATGCTCTTGCGTCTGAATAAGTGGCTCCTTGAGCGCTACCATGTGGGTGGAACCGCGGTTTTGATTGTGGACGAGGCTCAGAATCTCTCGGCGCAGTTACTGGAGGAGATCCGTCTGCTGACCAACCTGGAAACATCGAGAGAGAAGCTCCTGCAGATTGTATTGTCTGGCCAGCCCGAACTCGAGACCAAACTCAACCGGCCCGAACTCCGACAACTGCGCCAGAGGATCACGTTGCGATGCAAAACGCAGCCACTCACACTCGAGGAAACTCATCAATACGTTTCCAGCCGCCTGCGCGTTGCGGGCGCCGACGGCCGACCGGTCTTTACTCCGGAGGCCATCGAAACCGTGTACACCTACTCCCGAGGCATCCCTCGGGTGATCAACTTGCTCTGCGAACACGGGCTGATCATTGCATTTGCCGAAGAGAAAAGGCCGGTCCCGGCAGAAGCGATCCGAGAGGTCGCTCGTGAATTCCAACTTGATATCGTCGATCCGATTCCTCCGCCATCAGCCGGAGAAACCGACGAGAGTCAGCGCTTGATGGAAGCATTCGAGACCCTGGCAACACTAATGGATAAGCTGCGCCGACCTCGCTAGGACGCGGCGCGTCAGGACAAGAAAACTATGAGCCGAATTCATGAAGCCCTGAAGAAGGCAGAGGAGGAGAGAGCCAGCCGGCCTCTCTCGCCGCCGGATCCGAGAACTGCCGAACTCTCTGCAAGCATGACAGCCACGCAAGAGGGCGTGCTTGCCAACGCTGCCGAGGGTGCTTCGACATCGGCCAGCGCCGGATTGGATGACGGCGCCGATCAACTCACGCTGGAAGTTTTGAGGACCCAGGTTCGGAGATTCAAGTGGAACTCCAATCCCAAGACCATGCTTTTCTTCGGCCAGGACGCCTACGCTCCTGGGACTGAAGAGTTCCGCACCCTGCGCACGCGCCTCTATGAGATGCGCGATTTCCAGCCCCTGCGAACGTTGCTGATTACGAGTGCATCCCCTCGAGACGGCAAGACCTTCATCGCAGCCAACCTGGCGCAGATTTTTGTCAGGCAGCCCGACCGGCGCGTATTGCTAATCGACGGCGACCTCCGTTGGTCGCGGCTTCATCTCTCGCTGGGGACCTTCTCTACACCCGGACTATCCGATTACCTGCGGGGGGAAGCCAACGAACTATCTGTTATGCAGCGGGGACCGCTCGATAACCTGTTCTTCATCGCGGGGGGAAAACACGCCTCGGATCCGGCTGAGTTGATTGCCAGTGGCCGCCTGAAGGCTCTCCTCCTGCGCCTCGCACCCTTGTTCGATTGGGTCATAATCGACTCACCGCCAGCGATGGCGGTCTCCGACTCCAGAATGATGGCTGATGTGTGTGACGGCGTTTTGTTGGTGGTAGCGGCGGGTACGGGGTCTTATGACATCGTTCAAAAGGCGCGCCAGCAATTCAACGACAAGCGCATGCTGGGGGTGGTGCTAAACCGAGCGGAGCCCCGCACGAGTTACAGTTACAAGTACTATGGGAACTACCACGGTCCGGCAAAGGATGGAAATGGGAAGGGCAAGGGTTAACGAGTGTGGTACGCCTGTTTAACGTCTACTATCCAACGCGCCTCCTGGTCCTGGTGGCCGCGGAGGGGACGATTGTTTGTGCGTCATTCCTCCTGGCGGCACTCATCCGACTTGGCAACGATTCCCTTTTGGTCCTGAGCTACGAATACGGTTTCTATAAGATCCTTGCCGTCACGGTGCTGGCGCTGGTTTGTTTACACTACTTTGATCTCTACGAACTGCCGCGTTTGGCTTCGCCGACGGAGATTCGTTTGCGACTTCTGGCCGTGTTAGGCGTCTTGTCTTTCTTGCTCGCCGGTCTGACCTACCTGTTTCCAAGCTTCATGCTCGGCAACGACACCTACGTTGTGGGGCTTTTCTTCCTGGGCTTCGCCTTGTTTGGCTGGCGTTCCTTTTTCGGCTGGTTAATCCGCCAGCCGTACTTGCGCGAGCGTATTTACGTCCTGGGACCAGGCGCTCGGGCCAGGCGACTCGTGGAGGACATTCGGGCCCGACCCGAGCTCGGCATGGAGGTCGTCGGGTGGGCGGGTGCAATGGGGAATGACTCGTTGATCCACGACTCGCCCGGGACGACATTGGCGGACCGGATCAAGAATCGCGGAGTGAACCAGGTCATCACGGCCTTCGCCGATCGACGCGGGACCCTGCCTGTTCGCGAATTGCTGGAACTCCGCTTAAGCGGAGTCAGGGTGGAAGACGCGACAGCGCTGCTTGAGAAAATCTCCGGCAAGATCGAGGTGGACGAGGTTTATCCGAGCTGGCTTGCATTTTCCGAAGGATTTCCGCTAAACCCGACCTTCATGATGGTGCGCCGCCTTTTTTCCTTCCTCGTGTCGCTCCTATGCCTCGTCGTTTTCCTGCCGTTGATCCCGCTGATCGCCGCTGCGATTAAACTCACCTCTCCAGGCCCGGTCTTCTTCAGGCAAAAGCGGGTGGGATGCAATGGCAGCGTATTTACTTGCTACAAATTCCGCACGATGCGAGTTCACGCGGAAGATGTTATCGGCCCCACCTGGGCGAGCGACGACGATCCGCGCATCACACGAGTGGGCAAGTGGCTCCGTCATGCGCGCCTGGACGAGATCCCGCAGTTATGGAACGTGCTACGAGGTGAAATGGGTCTTGTGGGCCCGCGCCCCGAGCGTCCGGAATTTGTCGGATGGCTCAGCCGTGAGATCCCTTACTACCACCTCCGCCACGTTATCTGCCCCGGGATAACGGGCTGGGCCCAAATCCGCTACCAGTATGGCGCATCGCTTGAAGAATCGAAGGAAAAACTAAAGTATGACCTCTATTATATCAAGCACTTGTCTTTGAGTTTCGACTTAATAATCATGCTGGAATCGGCAAAAATCATTTTGCTGGGGCGGGGGGCGCGCTGAAGATGATTTTTCCGGCCGCGCAGCCTATGGGTGTCATCGGGACGATGGGCGCCGTCTTCGTTCCGGCCCAACAGCTATTTGGAAGATTCAAGTCAAGGGTCATCCAAACGACGCTGTACCCGCTATTGCAACGGCATCGCCACCCATTCGCCCATCATTACCTGCAGGAGTTACGTCGGCACGAATTTGCGTCTCTGGAGGTCGTCGAGAAGTTTCAATGGGAGAAGTTAAAAAACCTGTTGGAGTACGCGGCCGACCGCATCCCTTATTATCGCAACCTCATGCGGAAAGAAGGAATTGAGCCGGCGAGAGTTCTCTCCTTCACGGACTTTGCCCGGTTTCCTATCCTCAATAAACCGATCATTCGGGAGCACAGTTCCGAGTTTCTCCCGGAAAACCATGATCCAGGGCAGCTCCAGCCGAACGCCAGCGGCGGGTCCACCGGCAAGCCGCTACAGTTCTACCAGGACCAAAAGTACTGGGATTACGCGGCGGCAATCCAAATGTTTGTTGAGAGCTGGTGGGGGATTCGGCCGGGAGACCCGACAGCCTCAATATGGGGAACCGACCTTGATCTTCCTCCGAGGGGTTGGAAGGAGAGAATCTCTTCGGGAATCTCCCAGTTTAGGGTTTGTAACGCTTTTGCTTTGACGTCAGACCGGATGGAAGGATTTGCGCGGATGCTGAGCTCCTGGCAGCCGCGCTTCATTATTGGCTACGCCTCGGCTCTTTACCTGTTTGCCCGCTTCGTATTGGAGCGTCCTTACCTTAGCATTCGTCCGCACGCGGTCAAGTCGACCGCAGAAGTCCTTACCGACAATGAGAGGGCGATTGTCGAGGAAGCGTTCCGATGTCCCGTCTACAACTTTTATGGCTCTCGTGAAGTGAACAACTTGGCGGCGGAGTGTCCCGCCCACAAGGGCCTGCACGTGAACGCCCTTACGCGTTATATTGAAGTCGTAGACGAGACAGGAAAACCGCTAGGCCCGCTTCAGCCGGGGCGGATTCTGGTAACTGACCTGACGAACTATGCAATGCCATTCATCCGCTACGAAATTGAAGACATTGGGATCTGGAGCGCAGCCCCGTGCACATGCGGCCGTCCGTTCCCGGCGTTGGCCAATGTCCTGGGTCGCAAAAGCGATTTCATTCTGACTCCGGCAGGCAAGCTCATCCACGGAGAGTACTTTACTCACATGTTCTACGGGATGCCTGAGGTCACGCAGTTCCAATTGGTCCAGGACTCTTTGGACCATGTGCGCATGGAAGTCGTGCTCAACCCTGGTGCGAGCGAGAGCAGCGTGGCCTCCGTACGCAGCCGCCTGAGTGAGTCTATGGGCGCGGGCGTACGGTGCGATGTGGTGATCGTGCAACACATCGAGCGTCCTCGGAGTGGTAAGCATCGGTTTACGGTTTCATCGGTGCCGATTCCCTGGGGCCACGTCGATCAAAAGCTTGACAGCAGCAGTCCCAGCGCATAAGGGGGAGGCTCAACGAGAGAGGAAGAACGACCAAGCACCGAGGGGGAAGTGATGGAACTGCATGGCTGGCTGGTCAAGCACGTAACCTACCCGTTCTGGCTGATTTATGACGGCCAACTTGGCGCGCTCGAGTCTCTGCGAGATTTGCGCAAATCGCAGTTCTATTCTCCAACCAAGTTGGAGGATTTGAGAAGAGATCGACTGCGCCGTCTCTTGCAGCACGCGTTCGCGAATTGCCCATATTACCGTCGCATCTTCAATGAAGCCGGCTGGACTCTGAGCTCATTTAAGGATTTTTCGGACCTGAGAAAGCTTCCCATTCTGACCAAGGAGATTTTGGTAAACCATCTCGAAGAACTCGTTGCGGAAAACATTCGTCGCGACAAGATTCATCGGACCGCAAGTGGTGGCTCCACCGGCCGTCAGACCCCCTTCTATCGCGATAACGCGTGCCTGGGGGTCAAGTGGGCGGCTGAGTGGCGCTTTCATCAATGGGCAGGCTGGGATCTTGGTGAGCCCCTTGCACTGGCCTGGCCGGCTCGCCAGGACCTGGAATCCCGCCCCAACTGGAAATCTAAGTTGCGCAACGGAACTTCTCGAAGGGAGTTGGTCTTGTACGCGGGTTCGCTCTCTGAGGAATCGATGGAGAGGTTTGCGATCGATCTTTCGAGGCAACGGATCCGACATCTGAAAGGATTCACCAACGCCGTGTACCGCTTTGCCCAATTCTGCCGGGGCCGGTATGAATTTCCGTTTCTTCGCTCGATTGTTTGCACTGGGGAGGCAGTCCTGCCGGGTCCGCGCAGCTACATTGAGGAGGGCATGGGCGCCAAGGTCTTCGACTACTACTGTGGCCGGGAGGTTGGGCCCATTGCCGCCCAGTGCGAGCTGCGAACCGGCCTCCACCTGAACGAAGAGAACTTACATGTGGAGTTCGAACGCGAGGAGACAGCCTCTCCGGATGGAACTGCAAGCCTCCTGATAACCGACCTGATGAACTTCGGGATGCCCTTTATTCGATATAGGGTCGGCGACCGTGGAAGACCACTGAGTGGGCAATGCCCATGTGGGCGGGGATTGCGAAAGTTGGACCAAGTTATCGGTCGCGTCACAGATTTCCTCGTCTCAACTCGAGGTGAACTCGTCCACGGAGCCACGCTGGTCCATTACGCGCTGGCTCTCGGATACGACGTTGCGCAGGTTCAGTTTGTCCAGAGAGAGCTAGGCCGGGTCACGCTGAGGCTGACCCAATCTTGCAAAGGTCGAGATCTCGAGCTGGCCCATCTCGAGAACACCCTTCGGGCCCTGCTGGGATCTGATGTTAAAATTGAACGCGAATTTGTATCTGCCATACTGCCGGAAAGCTCCGGCAAATACCGCGTGACCATCTGCGAGGTCTTTCCCCCAGCCCGAGCAGCGATGCCGCACACGGCCGTGGACCGCGGACGGACGGTGGAGGCGAAGCCACAATGAGTGGTCCCCCATACGACTATTCTCTAGGTCCGGTCGGTGTCCAAATTACCGGCACGGGCTAAGGCCCTCTCGGTCGCCGACGGCGTTCTAGAGTCGGGAGGCGCTGATCCCAGCTTTGGCGAGTATCATGGGCGCAAATGAAACGGTTGTCATCCTCGGTCTGGTGATCGGCGGGGCACTCGCTCTGGCAGGGCTCTTGCGCCCTTTCCTTGGCGTTTTCGTCCTGATCGCGATGCACTTTATCCAGCCCGGTGAATTGGTGCCTGCGCTGAATGTGATCCGCATTGAGCGCAATTACGCCATTGCTTTGCTCGTGGTTTTCCTATTGCGCCGTTTGACAACTCCGGGGCGCCCTTTACTTTCGAACCGACTCGTCTTGGCGAGCCTTCTACTGGTCGGCTCGGCCTTCCTGTCGATCCCTTTCGCGGTTTGGAGAGGCGGAGCGTTTGCGCAAACGACCGAGCTCATTAAGGACGTGACCCTCCTCGTGCTGATTTTTGGGTTGGTTGATACAAATGCCCGGATGAGCAAGGTTCTCTGGCTCATGGTGGGACTGTTTGTATGGTTCGCCGGCAGTGCATTGATTGCATACGCGCATGGCCAGATTTCGCTGCAGGAGGGGATCGAACGCGTCGAGGGAATAAACAGCATGGCAGGCGGCCCCAACGAACTGGCAGGTTTGATTCTGGCTTTGCTCCCGTTTTTGATCGCACTTCTAAGGAGCACCCACAGCATCCTGATACGATTATTGCTGCTTGGCTGCGGAAGCCTTGGCTTGGCCGCTCTCGTTTTAACGGGCGCTCGGGCCAGCATGCTCGCCCTGATTATTGTTGGGGCCTATTATGTGCTCCGTTCCAGGCATAAACTTGTCTGGTTCCTTGCGTGCGTTGCGCTGGCGGACATCATTTGGGTCGGAATGCCTCAGGGCTACCGTGACCGTTATCTCACCGTCAAACAATACGCTTTGGGAGGTCAGTTGGATGCCTCAAATGAATTGAGACTGCGAGTCTGGAAAGCAGGGTGGAGGATGCTTCTCGATCATCCCTTACTGGGTGTGGGTGCCGGCCAGTTTCCCACTGCCTACGGAACGACTTACGCGGGACGCGCGCATGTAGCCTGGATGAATCCTCATAACCTATTCCTTCAGGTGACTTGCGAACTGGGCGTTGTGGGGCTGGCCGCGTTTATCTATTTCGTGATTCAGATTGTCAAGCAGATCCGTCATTTGCCCAAGCGGGAGAGCAGTCCGCTGGTCGAATTGAACTTCCAGGTTGCCACGGCGTGCGGCGCAATGTTGATTGCGCTGATGGCCATGAGCGTCGTCAGTCACACTCTTTATCGTCCGTACTGGTATTTGCTCGGGGGTCTTGTTGCGGCTAATAGCCGCAACGCGTGGGCAGCGTTCGGCGGCGAGGTTGCGACCGACGTTGGAGGTGCGGGCGAGGAGACTGTATCCAACCGTGAGGACACCCTGGCGAATGTTTCGACGCGCGGGAAAGGATGAAATGCGTGTCTGCTCTTCCAGCCTCAATGTCCTGGTTCTCGACGAGTGGCTATACTACCCGCCTAACTCGGGACGGGGCGTTCGTACTTGGAGTCTGCTGAAGCGCTTGGCTCGGCGGCACAGGGTTTCGTTGCTTTGTTATGGTGACCCGGAAGCCGAGTCCTCCGTCGCGGCCCGGGCGGCGGGCCTTTCGTTGCACCTGGTGCGTCCGCTCCCGGAGCCTCGGGGCACCCGCCTGTACGGAGGCCTGTTCGCTAACGTCTTCTCGCGGTATCCATATTCGGTCTGGAAGCACTACACCCGGCGCTATGAAAACCGGCTGAGAAAGGTCTTGCGAGACAACCTGTTTGATCTGGTGCACTGCGAGTGCACGGTCTACGCACGATTCCTGCGGGTGGTTGACAACCTTCCGACGCTGGTTATGGCTCACAACATTGAGTCGCAGATCCTGTTTCGCCGGGCCCAGCAGAGCCGGACAATTGCCGAGCGCGTCTTTTTCGGCCTCCAGGCTCGACGCATGGAGGCGTTTGAGCGGGAGAGCCTGAGGCGGGCCGACTGGGTTACGGTAGTAACAGAGCTGGATGCCGAGCAGGTGCGTGCTTGGGGTGTGCAGAGGGCTTCGCTGGTGGAAAATGGCGTAGATGTGGACCAGTTTGTGCCCACGGAAGGAAAGTGCGATAGCGACGAGGTTCTCTTTCTGGCCGCACTGGATTGGTACCCCAACCTGGACGCGCTGGACTACTTGCTCAAGGATATCTTTCCACTGGTGCGGCAAGCCCGCCCCAGCGCGCGACTGCGAATTGTAGGCAGACGCCCTCCCGCGGGGCTCAAGGAGCGGATCGCCTGCTTTCCCGGAGCAGAGCTTGTCGGTGAAGTGGCTGACGCGCGTCGGTGCTTGAATCAAGCCGCGGTGGTCGTAGTCCCGCTGCGAATCGGGGGGGGAAGTCGAATTAAGATTCTGGAGGCCCTTGCCATGGGAAAGGCGGTGGTCTCCACCTCCGTTGGGGCCGAGGGATTGGCCGTCACAGATGGGATGCACCTCTTGCTCGCTGATGCACCGTCGGATTTCGCCGCTCGGATGGTGGAGTTGCTAGGGTCATCCGAGGAGCGCTTCCGCCTGGGAGAGAATGGGCGGAAGCTCGTGGTGGAACGCTACAATTGGGACCAAATGGCAAGGGCGCTCGAGTGGGCCTGGGAAGAGGTTTGTGGAGTACGGCACTCGCGCGGAATGGAGGGTTCCCCGATGACCAGGAAAACGCAGGCGAACCTGTGAGCCAGCACCTCCGCATTCTCCACTTGCGTCCCAGCAACTTCGTGGGCGGCCCGGAGCGTCAGTTGCTCCACTATGCAGAGCTCGACCGCGCGGGTCTGACCGAGACCATCCTTGGGACTTTCGTCGGCGCACACGAAGGACGCGAGTTTCTGGAACTGGCTGAGAAACATGGGTTTCAAACCCTTGCGCTGCCGACAGGATCGCTGGGAGACTACAGAGCGACGTTCGCTCTGATGCGGTTCCTCAAGGAGCGGGAGATATCACTCCTTTGCACGCATGGCTATCAAGCGGACATTCTGGGCGGAATCGCGGGCTTGGCTCGTCGCGTGCCCGTGGTTTGTTTCCTCCGCGGCTGGACAGCAGAAGACTGGAAAGTCCGGGCTTACGAATTAGCCGACCGCGCGTTTCTAGCGTCAGCGAAGCGGATAGTCTGTCTTTCGCAGACACACGCATCCCAACTTGCACGTTATCGCCTGCTGCGTCCCAAGTTGCGAGTCGTGCTGAATGCGATTGAAAGCCGCACCCTTGGAGAAGATCAACGCCTGCGCCTCCGCCAGGAAGTTCGGACAAGGCTGGGGCTCCCCGCCAACTGCAGGATTGTAGCTTCGGCGGGGAGGCTGAGCGAGGAGAAGGGAACGATATTTTTCCTTCAAGCTGTGTCTGAGCTTCAAGGTCAGTTCCGTGATGCGCGTTTCGTCATCTTCGGAAACGGTCGGGTACGTGGGCAATTGGAGGAGATGGCAAGGCGTCTCGGGGTGAGCGTGGTGGTGTCATTCGCCGGTCATGTGCCTGACTTTCCGTTGTTGCTGCCGGGGATCGACCTGGTTGTCAACCCATCCTTGGCCGAGCAGATGCCCAACGTAGTTCTCGAGGCGATGGCTGCCGCGGTGCCCGTCATCGCAACCGCCGTGGGCGCAGTAAAAGAAATTGCGGGGGACGGCAATACCCTAGTCTTGGTTCCTGCGGCAGATGCCGCGGCTATTGCCCAAGCAGTGCGAGACCTCCTGCTCGATCCACCGCTGGCCGGCGCCATGGGCCACGCCGGCCAGAAGCGAGTGCAGGAGGCTTTCTCGCCGGCCCGGCAGAGGACGCAGCTCCGCGCGCTATACGAAGAATTGATTCCGGCTCTGGCGCCAGCACCGGCCACGCTTGGCACGAACTCACGAGGCGGTCACTAGAATGGCGAGGACGTTTGACATGTCTGATCCTGCCGCGGCTTCGGCCATGCCTGCCGATGCGTCATCGCTTCCCATGATTTCGGTTGTCATCCCCGTGCGTAACGAAGAAGCACATTTGGCAGCGGTGTTCGAAGACCTGCTGGAGCAGGAGTATCCGCCGGATCGTTTCGAGATCCTGGTGGCCGACGGCAATTCTACCGACAGGACAAGAGAAATCGTCGAGCGCTATGCACGCGAGCCCATGCCCCGGGTCGTATGGCTTCCCAACCCGCGCCAACTCTCGAGTGCAGGCAGGAACGTGGGCGTGAAAGCCAGCCGCGGCGAGCTGATTCTCTTTATTGATGGGCATTGCCGGATTTCCAGCCCGACTCTGTTTTTGGACACGGTGCGCATCATGCAGGCTACGGGCGCGGACTGCCTGTGCCGGCCTCAACCGTTGACTTGTCCAGAGAATACGTGGTTCCAGGACGTCGTCGGCCGTGCGCGGGCTACTCTGATCGGGCACGGGCGCGATTCCACCATTTATGCTGCCGGCCAGGAGGGATTCGTCGATCCAACCAGTTCAGGAGGTACGTACCATCGATCGGTGTTCGATCGTGTGGGGATGTACGACGAAAGGTTCGACGCCTGCGAAGATGTCGATCTCAATTATCGGGTCTTCAAGGCAGGGTTGCGCTCCTATTTAAGCTCACGCTGCGCTGTTTCTTACCGGCCCCGCTCCAGTCTGGGAGGACTTTTCAAACAGCTCGTCCGCTACGGGCGAGGCCGGGTTCTTTTCTTGCGCAAGCATCCCGAGGCACTCACTATTTCGCAACTTGTTCCCGCCGCGTTTGTGGCGTGGCTGGCGGCCGGCGTGGTAGCTTCGTGTGTGTCAACGTTCGCGGCCAAAGTCTTCCTTGTGTCCCTTGTCCTTTACGCCGGACCTGTACTTGCATTTTCAGGCTGGTTGGGGCTCCGGCACGGGTGGCGCGATTTCCTTGTGGCTCCGGCCGTTTATCTGACCATACATGTTGGCCTCGGCTTGGGCTTTTGGGCCGAGGCGTGCCGGTCCATCCTGGAGTGGTTGCGTGCCACACCAAAGCGCTCGTCGGCGCGTCCCGTCTCTGGCAGCGGAGCCCCGCGCATTCCGGGGAGTGAGGAGTAGCAGGTGTCTGGAGTGAAGCAAAGATTTGCCGAACTCGTGGGTAGCCTGCCCCTGCTTGCCAGCGGGGTCGACTGGCTGCGAGCCACGGGCGCTCCTGTGTTCATGTTCCACCGTGTTCTGCCGGAGGGCGAGGGCAGTTATGACCCGGAGTTGGTTACCTCCACCAAGCTGTTTGGCGCTTTTCTTGATTGGGTCTGTGCGCGGTATCGCCTGATGTCCCTGAATGAGTTGGTCAGGCAGTGTCAGCAGCCCAGGAAGGGTGAACCCGCAATATGCGCCATCACTTTCGATGACGGCTGGCGGGACAACTTCCTCCACGCCCTTCCCTTGCTCCGGCAACGCCAATTGACGGCGACGATTTTCCTTCCCGTTCGCTTTATCGGAACAGAGCGCCGATTCTGGCAGGAAAGGCTGCGGGTCTTTTTGAAAGATCTCGACAGCCGAAATGAGGCTGATTCCACCCTCAAGACTGCGATGAGCCGTTTCCCCTGGTGTCCTCAACTTCTGGCCCGGGAGGAAAAGTTTGAGCGTCTGCGACGGATCCTCCTGACCCGGCCAAGCTGCGAAGCCGAGGAATTCGTGGATTTCTTAGCGACGGTCGCCGGGCCCCTGGCAGCCCTGACGGATCGCGCTTTTCTTGACTGGGCAGAGGTGCGAGCGATGCAGGATGCCGGCATGACGTTTGGTTCGCATACGCTCTGCCATACGCTCCTGACTCGGGCCGAGCCGGCAATTGTGGAATGGGAGATTCAGGAGTCTCGCCGCGAACTGACGGAACGCTTGGGTGCGCCGCTCGCGGGATTTGCGTATCCCTGGGGGGCCACGGGTAACTACATACGGGAACGCGTGAAGGCAAGCGGATACGAGTGTGCCGTCACGACGAAAGAAGGGATGGTTCGAGGCGGTTCCGACCCTTGGCTGCTGCCACGCATACCGATTAGCGACTCCTTGCTGCGCGACATCCGTGGAGGTTTCGGAGCGGGCCGCACCAACTTCTACCTCGCTTCCAGAGCCTTGCGGAGAGTTGGCCCGAAGCGGTTGCCATCCAAGGGGAAATCACGCCCGGCCGAACGCCTTCGGTTGGCCTTCGTGATTGACGCCATTGATTCCTGGGAAGACGGGGGAACCGAGCGGCAGGTAGGGAAGCTTCTGACGGCACTCGACTGCAACTATTTCGAGCCGGAACTCTACTTTCTCCGTCCCCCGGCGAAACTGACCTCGAGTGACTTCCCCTGTCCCGTCTACCTGGCGGGCTCCAGGCTTGGGCAGTCGCGCCTCCGCACCCTGTGGCGTTTGACCAAACTGCTCCGGCAGCACCGCCCCTACATTGTCCAGACCTTCTTTCGGGACGGAACCTACTACGGGACGGTGGCTGCTTGGGCGGCGCGGGTGCCAGTGGTCGTGATTTCCCGGCGCAACGCCGGGCACTGGAAGACGGCTCTCGACCGGCTCGCTCTAAAGGTAATCAACCGCCTGGCGGATGCTTGGCAGTGCAATTCCCGCACCGCTTTTGATTCGCTGGCGGAGGAGGCTGTCCCTGCGGACCGGATTGAGATTCTACCCAATGCCATTGATTTGGAGCAGTTTTCTGTCCCCACACCCGAGGGGCGACTGGCGGCGCGGCAGGCCCTTGGTCTCCCACCGGGGGCGCCGGTATTTGTTTCGGTCGCCACCTTGTTTCCCGTGAAAGACCCCATGGTACTTGTAGAGGCGGCCGGACGCGTGCGTCAGGTGCTCCTCGACGCACAGTTCCTGCTGGTCGGTGAAGGGCCGCTGCGAATGTCTCTGGCTTCGCGGATAGAGGAGTTGGGACTGACCGCCGGCGTGCGACTGGCGGGCGCACAACTTGATGTCCGCCCCTATCTGGCCGCAGCCGACATCGGTCTACTGACCTCACGGAGCGAGGGGTCTTCGAATTCATTGCTAGAGTACATGGCCATGGGACTTCCCATCATAGCGGCTGATCTTCCTGCAAACCGAGAGCTGGTAAACGGTGTCTTTTTCGAAGCTGGAGATCCACGCGACTTGGCAGATAGAATCCTGGGTTTGTGGAACGACCGCGGGACGCAAGGCAGGAGACAAGAGGAATACCGCAATCGAGCGATGGAATACGGTTTGGAGCCCTTCGTTCGGCGTGCACGAAGTTACTACTTCAAGCTGGCAGCGGAGTTCCTTTAGGGCGAAGCCAGATGTACAAGAGCGACATTGGTCGGTCCGGCTGGGACATGAAGCGGGCGAGCGGGGAGAGGTTCAAGAAGCAGATAGCGGAAGGGGAACGCCTGTGATCACCGGAGCCAACCTGAAGATTCTCGCCACCGAGCCTGTTGCCCTTCCGCCCGAACTGGCGGCTCTAACCGAGGTTCTGTCTGCCACGGATGACTCCTGGCTGGAGCGCACGCTACGCCGGCTGAGGTTTTCAGAATCTACCCGCCGGATTCACGATCTGCGCCGCGCGTGGGTGCTTTTCCGCCACGCGCCGCGTTACGCAGCAGTGGTTACACTGGGTGACCTGGAGGGGCTTTTTTTCGCGGCGTTGGAACGTTTCCGCGGCCAAAATCGGTCTGCCCACGTCATGTACGACTGTTTGTGGTACGGCGGGGGAAGGCTGCGCCGCGCCTGGATGCGGTTCTGCCTGCGGACCGTGGACCGCTGCATCGTATGGGCGTCGGTCGAGTGCGAGCGTTATTCGCGCGCCTACGGCGTGCCGCGTGAAAAACTCTTGTACATCCCGCACCATCACACGCTCCATCATTTCAACGTAAAGGTCCGAGATCAGGGTTTCGTTTTCACGGGTGGTAACGCGGACCGCGACTACGGGCTCTTTCTCGACGCCGTGCGCGAGCTCGATGTCGCCTGCGTTCTGGCGACCAACCGATCGCATTTGCTCGACGGATTGAAGGTGCCCCCAAATGTTCAGGTCCGGAGCCTTTCCACTTCCGAGTTCCGGCAGTGTATGGCGGACGCGGGCATCGTGGTCATGCCCATGCGCGCCACGCTGCTGCATGCCGGAGCTCAGCAAAGCATCTTGAACGCCATGCTCTTGGGCAAACCCGTGGTTCTCACCGATCCTGAGGGCGGGTCGGACTACATCGAAAACGGCAGGAGCGGCGTGCTGGTCCCTTATGGTGACGCCAGCGCACTCCGACAGGCCATCCGGTTCTTGCTGGATCATCCGGGCGAGGCCCGCGCCATGGGCGAACGGGCTCGGCTCGCTGCCGCGCCGCTCACGACGCAGAATTGCAATGGGTTGATTTGGGCAGAGGCGCTTCGACTGGCTGAGGGCCGAAGGCCCACGGCGGTTCCTTCCACCCACTCGCCCTCTGAGGTGGGGAAGGCTGGAAAGGACTCTCTCGGCAATCAGGTTTAGATGGGCTCAATCAAACAGACCTCGATGTCTTCCGAAAAGCCGAGTGCTCCGGCACGTGGAGCTTCCCTTGGCGACGCGAAGGCCCGCATTCCGAAGAATGTCATCTTCAACTTTGCGGGGTACGCGGCTAACATCCTCATCACCTTTCTGATTGCACCTCTCCTGGTCCATCGGCTCGGTGACACCGCCTACGGGGTGTGGGGGCTAATAAGCGAGATTCTCGGTTACTCTTTTCTCCTGGATTTTGGGATTCGCATCGCCGTCACTCGATACATCGGACGACATCTCGCTTTGGACGAACCGGAGGCCATGAACCGCGTTCTGACTACGGGTCTCGTGTTTTCGGCGGGGTCTGTCGTTATTGTTCTAACGGGTGGAGTGGTGCTAGCCTTCCTCTTGCCCCGGCTTTTCTCGATCCCCCCGCGCTTGGTGTCTGACTCGCGGCTGACCGTGGTCATCGTCGCTACAGCACTGGCATCGTCCTTTCCGGGGTCCCTATTCAACGGCTGCGTTGCTGCTCTTTCCCGGTACGACCTTCTGAACATCCGCAATGTGGCGCCAAACGTGATTCGGGCGCTGCTTCTCTGGTTCTTTCTTGATCGTGGTTACGGCCTTCTGGCTGTCGCATTGATCTCGAGTTCGACCTTTGTTCTAGCCTTTATTCTTGATTTTTATTTTGCCTCCCGGCACCTGCCCGGCTTTGCCATTGAGAGACGTTTCTTCGACCTTTCTGCCCTGCGCACTCTTGTCGACTTCAGCGTGTATGCTTTCCTTCTCTCAGTGTCTTGGCGCTTGCTTTTCATGACGGATAACCTCGTTGTCGGCTTCGTACTAGGACCGGCGGCAGTGACGTTTTACACTGTGGGGATGAACCTTGCGGACCTTCTTCGAGGAAGCCTGGGCAACATTAGCAACCTTTTCGCGCCGCTGGCCGCACAAATGCACGCGCTCGAGCAACAACACTCACTCCAGCGTCTGCTGTTCAAGGGCTCCCGCATGACCCTTCTTTACGCCCTCGCAGGCGTTGGCGGCCTGATTGTGCTGGGACCGCAGTTTCTCGGATTCTGGATGGGACAAGCGTTCATTGGGCGGACCGGTCCTATCCTGATAGCCCTGGTGGTCGAAGTTGCATGCTATGCCTTGGCGTACACCTGCGGCCAAGTCCTATATGGAATGAACCGTCATCGCTTTTATGCGTGGCTTTCGATGCTCCAGGCGGCGACCAATTTCGCTCTCAGTACTATCTTGATCCGGCGATTTGGACCGTTGGGCGTGGCGCTGGGGACAGTGATTCCCGCTTTAGTCGTTGAGGCCCTATTGCTACCGGTCTACACTTGCAGGGTTCTCGAGGTCTCGATCCATCGTTTCTACGCTTCCTCGGTCGCGAGGCCACTCGCTATTCTTGTCCCGTACGTCGCGTGGCTATGGATGTTGCGGGCCGGGGGGCTGGTTCAGGGGTACTTTTCACTTGCCTTGGCCGTCGCCTCGGGACTCCTCGTTTACGCCTTGCTTGGGTGGTGGTTTGTATTTGACAGTGAAGAAAGAGAGAGGGCGTGGCGTTCGATCGGCAGACTTGTTGGCATAATCACCGGAGGAAGACAGCTCGGTCACTACGGGGAAAGGGACGGGTAGTGGGTCAGTTTGGTGTTGTAGCGGCGAGTTTACCTCGCCAAATGGCGATGTAAAATCGCCTCCACATCAAACTGACCCACTACCAAGGGACGCTTAAGGTTGCAAAGCTTCTTGTTTGCGGGGGAAGGGCGGAAGTGAGTGATAGATAGATGAGGTTCTTGGTTACGCGCACGATCAGCTTCCTCGATGATGACCCGTGGGGCGAGGGCGTTGATGTGGAAAACGAGGCTGGCTACGTGAATTCGCGGGTCGAAAGGTTCCCGCCTAAGCTTCGAGGGCTGGCACAAAGATGGTACGAGTTCCAGTTCGGCCTGAGGGTTCTACGCCTTTCCAGGCGGTACGACGCCGTTGCGGTGGGCCGGTACGGAATCTGGCTTCCGATTCTGCAGCGCCTCTTGGGTTCCCGCAAGCGCGTGCTCTTGACCGATACTGAATGGCGTGAAGTAAGAGGAGGTAGAATCAATCACCTGGCGGCGCTTGCCAGCGCCGCCGTTTGTTCCAATACTCGTGTTGAAATTGAGAGGTACTCCCGGCAATACGACATTCCCCGGGAGAGGTTTGTTTTGGTTCCGCTCGCTTTCCAGAAGCGCGACATCTGCTCTGAGACTTGCGATCAGGGGTACGTATTCGCAGGTGGCGCCCAGGGGCGGGACTGGGGAACGCTCGTGAGGGCTGTGGACGGCCTTCCATACGACGTAAGGGTTTTTACGAAGGACAAGCTCCCCCGCCTTCCCGCCAACACAACCGTGTCTTACGTTAGTCGCCAAGAGTATTTCCAACGGATGGCTGCTGCGTCGTGTGTCGTTGTACCGTTGCTGCCGGAGCCTCTGCGCGTCACCGGAACAACCACCTGGACGGCCGCGATGGCGATGGGAAAGGTCGTCATAGTGACGGAACCGTTTGGGGCTCCGGATTATATGGACCAGGGAGTTTCAGGTTTTTACGTGAATCATGGGGATGCCGAAGGCCTCAGGCGCTGCATTGACTTGGTCATGCGAGACCCGGAACTTCGCCAGCGGGTGGGCGAGGCGGCGCGGGCACGCGCCTGGAGGGAATTCAGCCCGGAGGTGTTCCGCCAGCGCATCTTATGTTTGCTTGCCGGTGAGCATTTTCCAAGGCTTAATCAAACGGCTGCCTAGGTTGTGTCTCTTCTTAAGGGAGACCAGGTCAGGAGCTAGGGCATGTTCGTCCTCCTGGCGCTGACCTGAGGGGCCTGGCCCGCTGACTTTAAGCGGCTTGCGGGGATCGGGGGACAAGTTCGCATGTCTGTTCCATCAGTGGAAGGTTCAGGAGGGGATCAATGGCAGGAGGCCCTTATACTGCCGGGTCATGCCTCCTTGTTGGAGAGCATGGTCGAGGAGCTTGCTGAATACTTGGGTGAGGATCCCGCAGTAGTTTCCGATCGCTGTGCGGCTGCTCAGCGTCTTGTTGCCGAAGAATGGATATCAAGCGGGCTTGCGAAGGGTAGTGACCCAAAGAGTGTTGAACAATTCTATTCGGCCAGACGCACCTACCTGTACGACCTCACAGCATTTGGTGCACAGTACCCAAACGTTCCCGAGCTGGAATTCCTCGCCCGAACGGCAGCGAAGGCCCGTTTCGAGACGTACTTGGACTTTGGCTCTGGCATAGGGTCAGTGGGTATCTTCTTTGCCCGAAGAGGTTTGGAAGTGACGTTGGCCGACATCTCGCCCCATCTCCTGGAGTACGCCGCGTGGCGGTTCAGGCGGCGCGGTCTGAAAGTTAACACGATTGACCTTCGTAGTGAGAAACTCCCGGAGAACGCGTTCCAGCTCGTTACAGCGCTGGATGTTGTTGAGCACCTTGCCGACCCGAGAGCTGTCGTGCGATCGATCGCCGCCAGCGCGAAGCGCGGAGGACTGTTTGCTTGTAACGTGTCACCGGCAGCATCTCAATATCCCCAACACATTACTTCCTATGAAGATATTGCCTGGGGCCTACGGGCGGCTGGGTTTCGGCAGAGGCACGTCATGAGGGAGGTACATGTATTCGAGCGCATCAGCACTTCTCCTGCGATGCGCCCCTTGTACGCGGGCCTGGGTTATGTTTGGTTTAAGATAGCCAGGCCCCCCGTCGTGCGGATGCTTGAAGCTCTTGGAATCAAAGAGAAACTGAAGAAGTTGGTCCGAGGAGAGGGGTCTTAGCGTGCTTTCAATACTCTCTCCGTTTTTCCGGCTGAAGTCATGTTGCCGGTCTGCAAAAAGGCCCGGCTGGTCCGCATGGAATAGTGCCAGATAGGGCGGAACGGCGCTAGGGGCACTGTTGCGTGATCGTGCCGTTGCCGACAACAATGCCGGTACTGCAATGAGTCACGCTTGCCGTGTCGTCGTTGATCCCGCAGGCATAATTCTGCTTCCCGGGCGGCCCGCAAGAGAGAACCGCGTTTCTGCTTCCCCAGTTAGAGGGGAACGAGGTATTCCTAATTGTCAAATGCGAAGCAGCAATCGGGTGTGGATAGCCCGATTCGGTCACGCTCGTAACAGCGAAATATACCGCCCTGGTGCAGTCTCCTTGATAACAGGTGGCGGTGTTATCGTGAACATTCGCCGTCGAGGCGCTTCCTCCGCCCAGGGTAATGCCCTGCCCGTCGTTCAACTCGATGGTGTTGTTATAGATTTCCGCCGCGGTAGCCTCTGTGTATGTGTCCGGGTCGCCAATGTGGATGCAACCTTCGTGGATCACGGCAACGCGGCAGTTGAGGATGGAATTATCATGGATGAGGTCGCCAGTTTCAGCCCTGACCCTGATAGCGCGGTTATTATCCGCGACAATCACATTGTAGGCCGCGATGTTGGAGCCGCAGGGACTCCCGACCTTTCCCTCGCAATCGAACAGGATGCCGCGATCCGTATCGTAAGCGCTAGTGTCATACGCGGGATGCGGAAGGATGATGTAGTTGTTGTGAATGTAGCTTCCCTGCGTTTCATACATGGCGATTCCCTGGAAGGCATTCAGGTTGGCGCCCGGAGAAACCGTGGCATTCCAGACCTCCGCCGAAACCGTCCCGGCGCCCCCCACCCAGATGAGATACGACCGACCAGTTGCCTCTAGGCTGTTTGGAAGCGTGCCTTGGACATTGTAGATTTGGAGATAGCGGGTCGAGACGGGGGTGTATTGGTTCTCTTGGTTGAAATTGATGCAACGCCCCCCGAGAGCTGCTTGGTTCAGAGTAAGGTGATGAACTTTGTCATACGCCACAGGGGCTGAGCCTTGCGTGACATCGATGCAACCCGTCGAACTGGAGTTGCAGTTCACGGTTCCGTTCATGATGGTAATGCCGTAGGGATTCATCTTGCCAGAGATCATGCCGGTCACGGTGTGGCCGTTCAGGTCGAGGACGAACGGCTGGGTGTAAGACCAGGTGATACACGACCGCGTGGCGTCAGTCCCGATGTCTGCTGTGACGCGATAAACATAACCCGAACTAGACGGACTCAATGCGCCGCAGCCGACAATCGTGGCGTTTGCCGAGGGCTGACCTTGCCCCTGATAAGGATCGCCCACGTTTCCACAGCCTGAATTGTCCGTGCCAGCTCCACAGCCTCCGGCTGCCGGAGTGGTAATCGTGTTCACATCAGGCACGGATGAGAAGTCTGACCCTGAGGCTGCCAGTGTAAAGCCGCCGCCTGCTACCGCACTGGTTGGCGACACGGTGCTCGAGACAGGAGCATTCTTTTGGGCGGCTGCCATCGGCGGCACAGCTAGCCAAACCAATACCAGAAATTTGATCATAACTATGAATGACGATGTTTTATTACGGGCAACTCTGGGTCATGGCGCCGTTACCTACCACCGTTCCGGTGTTGCAGTAAGTCACGGTTGCAGCGTCAGCATTGCTGGGGTCGCCGCAGGTGTAGGCTGCATTTCCCGGAGGCCCACATGACAGAACCGGATTTATGCTTCCCCAGGCAGAGGGAAAGGTCGTGTTCTTCACCGTCAGGCTTCCAGCGGCAATGGAAGACGGGTAGCTCGGTTCAGTACACAATGTGAAAGCAAACCAAGACACGCTGCTGCAATCTCCCAGATAACAAGTCACGGTATTGTCGTGGACGTTGGCCGTCTCGTAGCTTGAACCATCCAGCAGGATGCCTTCTCCATCGTTCAACTCGATGGTGTTGGAGTAAATTTCAGCCGCCGTCGCTTCCGTGTATGCGTCCGGGCCCCCAATGTGAATGCAACTCCCGCCTGCGTCGGCATAGCGGCAATTGGAGATGACGTTATCATGAATTACATCTCCGACCTCGGCCCTGACCCTGATAGCACGGTTGTAGTCCGTCACAATCTGATTGTACGCCGCGATGTTGGAGCCGCAGGGGCTCCCAACCTTTCCCTCACAATCGAAGAGGATGCCACGATCCGTATCGTAAGCGCTAGTGTCATACGCGGGATGCGGAAGGATAATGTAGTTGTTGTGAACGTAGCTTCCCTGCGTTTCATACATAGTAATTCCCTGGAAGGCATTCAGATTGGCGCCCGGAGAAAACGTCACATTCCAGACCTCCGCTGCAACCGTCCCGGCGCCACTCACCCATATCAGGTACGATCGATCATCTCCTTCCAGGTCGTCTGGAAGAGTGCCCTGGACATTGTAGATTTGGAGATAGGGGGTTGAGACGGGGGCGTATGTGTTCTCCTGGTTGAAGTTGATGCAACGCCCCCCGAGGGCTGCTTGGTTCAGAGTAAGGTGATGAATTCTGTCATACGCCGCAGGCCCTGAACCTTGCATGACATCGATGCAGCCCGTCGAACTGGAGTTGCAGTTCACGGTTCCGTTCATGATGATCAGGCCGTAGGGATTCATCGCGCCAGCGATCATGCCAGTCACGGTGTAGCCGTTCAGGTCGAGGACAAATGTATAACCGTAATACCAAGTGAGGCACGCCGTCGTGGGGTCAGTTCCAATGTCTGCCGTGAGCTGGTAAACATAACCAGAATTGGGCGGATTCAACTCGCCACAGCCGGTAATCGTGGCGTTTGGCGTGGGCGGACCTTGCCCCGCGTAGGGATCACCCACGTTCCCGCATTGCGAATTGTCCGTTCCAGCTCCGCAGCCTGCGGTGCTGGATGCGACTGTGAGGCTATAGCTCTGCGTGGCCTCATCGCTAGCTGAGTCCAAGACCTGAACGCCAAAAGGATAGGTTCCGGCAGCGGTCGGAGTTCCAGTGAGGGCGCCGACGGAAGTCAGTTGCAGACCGGGAGGCAAAGTTTCACCTGACGGGTAAGGACTCCAAGTGTATGAGCCAGTTCCGCCAGTTGCAGTCAAGTTAGCGCTGTACGTGCTGCCCACAATAGCGCCTGGCACTGATAAGGTCGAGACCGTGAGCGAGGCGGTAACCGTCATGCTGTACTTCATCGTGGCCTCATCGCTAGCTGAGTCCGTAACCTGAACCCCAAAGGGATATGTTCCGGCAGTAGTGGGAGTTCCAGTGAGGGCGCCGACGGAGGTCAGTTGCAGACCGGGAGGCAAAGTTTCACCTGAGGGGTAAGGACCCCAAGTGTATGAGCCAGTTCCGCCAGTTGCAGCCAAGTTAGCGCTGTACGTGCCGCCCACAATAGCGCTTGGCACTGTTAGGGTCGAGACCGTCAGTGGGGGGTTAACTGTCATGCTGTACTTCATCGTGGCCTTATTGTTAGCTGAGTCCGTGACCTGAACGCCAAAAGGATAGGTTCCGGCAGTGGTCGTAGTTCCAGTGAGGGCGCCGGCGGAGGTCAGTTGCAGACCTGGAGGCAAAGTTTCTCCTGACGGGTAAGGACCCCAAGTGTATGAGCCAGTACCGCCAGTTGCAGTCAAGTTAGCGCTGTACGTGCCGCCCGCAATAGCGCCTGGCACTGATAGGGTCGAGACCGCGAGCGAGGCGGCAACTGTCATGCTGTACTGCATCGTAGCCTCATTGTTAGCTGAGTCCGTGACCTGAACGCCAAAAGGATAGGTTCCGGCAGTGGTCGGAGTTCCAGTGAGGGCGCCGACGGAGGTCAGGTTCAGACCGGGAGGCAAAGCTTCACCTGAGGGGTAAGGACTCCAAGTGTATGAGCCAGTTCCGCCAGTTGCAGTCAAGTTAGCGCTGTAGGTGCTGCCCACAATAGTGCTTGGCACTGATAAGGTCGAGACCGCGAGCGGGGGGTAAACTGTCATGCTGTACTTCATCGTGGCCTTATTGTTAGCTGAGTCCGTGACCTGAACGCCAAAAGGATAGGTTCCGGCAGTGGTGGGAGTTCCAGTGAGGGCGCCGACGGAGGTCAGTTGCAGACCGGGAGGCAAAGTTTCACCTGACGGGTAAGGACCCCAAGTGTATGAGCCAGTTCCGCCAGTTGCAGCCAAGTTAGCGCTGTACGTGCCGCCCACAATAGCGCTTGGCACTTTTAAGATCGAGACCGCCAGTGGGGGGTTAACTGTCACGCTGTACTTCATCGTGGCCTTATGGTTAGCGGAGTCCGTGACCTGAACGCCAAAAGGATAGGTTCCGGCAGTGGTCGGAGTTCCAGCGAGGGCGCCGCCGGAGGTCAGTTTCAGACCGGGAGGCAAAGTTTCACCTGACGGGTAAGGACTCCAAGTGTATGAGCCAGTTCCGCCAGTTGCAGTCAAGTTAGCGCTGTACGTGCTGCCCACAACAGCGATTGGCACTGATAAGGTCGAGACCGCGAGCGTGGGGTAAACTGTCATGTCGTACTCCGCCGAGGCGCTTTGGCTAGCTGAGTCCGTGACCTGAACGCCAAGAGGATAGGTTCCGGCAGTGGTCGGAGTTCCAGTAAGGGCGCCGGCGGATGTCAGGTTCAAACCGGGAGGCAAAGCTTCACCTGACGGGGAAGGACTCCAAGTGTATGAGCCATTTCCGCCAGTTGCAGTAAAGGTAACGCTGTACGTGCCGCCCACAATAGCGCTTGGCACTTTTAAGGTCGAGACCGAGAGGGGGGGCGGGCTAGTAATCGTGAAATTCAGCGACCGCGAAGTCCCGCCAAGCTTCCCCGGATTGTTCACTGTGATGTTGGCATTGCCGACATGTGCGAGGCTTGTGCTTGGAACGACAGCAGACAGCTCTGTACCGCTCTCGTATGTAGTCGTTAAGGATGTCGAGTTCCACATCACAATAGACGCGGATGAGAAGTTTGACCCTGTGGCTGTCAGCGTAAAGCCTTTGCCGCCTGCTTCCGCACTGGTTGGCGACAGTTTGCTCAAAACAGGAGCACCCCCTTGGGCGTTTGCCATCGGCGGCACAGCTAGCCAAACCAATAGCAGAACTAAGTGCGACGTTTTCTTCATCAAGGCCTCCCCGGGTCAAACGGGGCTGAATCCAGATAGCGTCGAGAATTTTGAAGATGCAGGGCGGAGAGAACCCTTTCAGGCTTAGGCTTTGCGGCCCCAGGAGACGGTCCGCCGTAAGCCTTCCTCGAATGGTATTTTGGGTTCGTAGCCCAGCACGCGTCGAGCCATGGAAATATCGGCTTGAGACTCCCGAACGTCTCCCGCCCGGCGCGCTTCATAGCAAGGCGAAACCTTGCAATTAAAGATTTCGTTCAGCCGCGCGACTGTCTCGTTAAGAGTGTGCCTTCCGCCGCAGCCGATGTTGATGACTTTTCCAGGCGCCTCCGCTGCGCTACAGGCGCGCAAGGTGGCATCCACTGCGTTGTCCACATAGGTGAAATCTCGCGATTGTTCGCCGTCGCCAAAAATCGTAGGTATCTTACCCCGCACGTAACAAGCTATGAAAATTGAGAGCACACCCGTGTAAGGAGAATCGGGGTTCTGGCGTGGGCCGAAGATATTGAAGTAGCGGAGTGCGACGGTCTCTAGAGAGTAGATGCGCCAGAATATTTGGCAATAGTGCTCCCCAGCCACCTTTGTTACGGCATAAGGCGAAAGGGGGCGCGGTTCGTGGGTTTCCACGCGCGGCAACACGGGGTTATCGCCGTACGCCGAGGAGGAGGCCGCAAAGACCACTCGCTTGACCCCTGCATCTCGTGCCGCGACCAAAACATTTAGCGTCCCGTCGATGTTGACTGCGTTGCTTGTTACAGGGTCCTTAATCGAACGAGGTACTGAGGGAAGGGCTGCCTCATGAATTACATAATCTACGCCTTCGAAATGCGGTCGGATCTTGTCCAGGTTACGGATGTCTGCTTCGTGCAAGTCTACACGGTCGCGAACTGCCAATAAATTCTCCCGGCGCCCCGTTGCAAAGTTGTCTATGGCTCGCACCCTTTCGCCGCGACGCACCAATTCTTCGGCGATATGCGAGCCGATAAACCCCGCGCCGCCGGTGACTAGATATAGAGCCATGCCATAATCCCTCCCTCGTGAGAACTCAGTTAATATCGGTCTTTCTGCGAGCGTAGACAAGCGTACCAAGGTACGGGTCACAGGCAAAACCGCGACATTTCGCCGCCACGACCCAAATCCTACCGCCGTAGGCAACCCGATTCAATCCGTGCCTCCGGTGGCTAGACTCAGATGACGTTAGTCTTTCTGCGAGCGTGCGCAAGGGTACCAAGGTACGGGTCACAGGCAAAACCGCGACATTTCGCCGCCACGAATCAATCCTACCGCTTTATGGAACCGTATACAATCCGTGTTTCCTGTGACTAGATTCAACTGCGAACGTACCGACGATGCGGTAGCAGGTGGGCGTTCTCAAGCGCCAGAACCCCCGACCAAAGTTGAGCCGGTGGGATCGCCTTTTTTGAATGAACCTCCGACGCCTATGTTCAAGCTGGGCGCGGGTGCTGGGTGCGGGAGCTGGTCATCGTGAAGGAGGACACACAACCACCAAGGGACGGGAAAACTCAAGGCCGGAAAAGTAGTAGCCGTCAGCATTCTTGACTCGCACGACTCTTGCCTTGAGCTTTTGCACTGAGAACTGAGAGGACACCTGCTTGGGAAAAGGTGGCGTAGGAATCTGCAAGGAGACCTTAGAAGAACTAGGCAATTGCCGACGGCTCACCAGGAGGGCTCCTCCTGTGCTAATGTTAAGAGTAGTACTAAACTCCAGAAATCCTTTCCCTTGCCCATCCACGCCGCGGATGAACATTGGAACAGGAATTGGGAGACGTTGCCATCGCCTCTTTTCAGCAAAAGCAATTACCTGGCCCACTGAAAAGCTCCTTCTGTCCGTTCTTGCCCAGGAGCATCTGTTGAGCCAAACCTTGCGAACTGGCAGTTTTTCATAGCTATTAATAAATGTCAATAGAAACAATGAGTTACGAAGCCAGCAAGGCGTGGACACACCTTAATGTCGGGTTAAGGTCACCGACGGAAGTTCTATAAGAGCAAGTTTTTGCTCTAAAGAAGCAAATTGTTTGCATTCCTACGTTGACAAGCCTCTTCGTTTTCTGCAATATTTGGCATTAGTATCTACCCCAAAGACGGTCACGATGCGGATACCCGAGAACAGCAAGGGCAAGAAAGCGGAGCCCGCAACACAGACGGAGAGCCCTGGACCTTCGACTCAGCCGTCGAAATCAGCCCCTTCGGCTGACTCCGTGGCTCTCCCGCCGCCAAACAATGAGATGCTGGAGGCGTTCGAGTTGGCATGCCTCCGAGAGCAGGTCCACCTGAATGCTGTGGCACTGGCCTCAGCAGCGCACGAGTTGAAGACCCCCGTGAGTATTGTAAGTGGGTATATCGAGCTCCTCTTAAGTGAAAAACTGGGGGCTCTGAATGATCACCAACGCCGCGTGCTGAAAGACTCGCGTGCCAACTGTGAGCGCCTCCAACGGTTCATTCAGGATTTCCTGGCTTATGGCGCGCTGGAGACAGGCGAAGTTGCGATGAAGTTTGAGCCGGGAGACATCCGCGCCTGCCTGGAGGAAGTTAGTCAGACCTGGCTCCCTCTGTTTCAAGAGAAAGGTGTGGCGCTGTATTTCCTATGCCCAAAAAACCTGGAGCGATTCTCCTTTGATTACCATAAGGTCCAACTGGTAGTTTCGAATCTGTTCAAGAACGCGTTGAAGTTCACCCCGGCGGGAGGAACGGTATGGATCGCCGCGGAGATGTACTATTGGGACCGTCGCATGCACCAGAAGAGCGATATTGAGGTGGAGCGCCGATCAGCAGCTCGCGAGCAGTTCAACTCCGTTCGAGTGACTGTGGCGGACACAGGCCCTGGGATCCCGCTTGAGTACCAATACGAGGTTTTTGATGACTTCTTCCGGGTGCCACAGGGTGAAGATACATCAGAAGGTTCTGGCTTGGGCCTCGCGATAGCCCGACGTCTCGTGCACTGGCATGGTGGTAAGATCTGGGTGGAAAGCGAGGTAGGGTCTGGAAGCAAGTTCTCCTTTCTGCTGCCTTTGAGTGCGCAATAGATCGTGTGCTATGATGGAGTTTCCCTGACCATGAGCGAAAAGGCAACAATCTTGGTGGTCGACGACGAACCCAGCATGCTCTGCTATTTGCGAGCCGTGCTGGAGGCTGCTTCTTACCGGGTCGAAACTGCCCAATCCGGGCCCGAGGCTGTGGTACGCGTGCAGCAGGAACCTGCTCCTGAGGTGGTTCTGCTTGACGTATTGATGCCCGAGGTCGACGGCCTGCAAACCTTAGAACTGCTTCGGCAGGCCCGCCGGGGGCTCAAAGTGGTTATGCTCTCCTGTACAGCTGACCCCCGCAAGGTGGTCCAGGCCATCCGCTTGGGAGCTGTAGACTACCTCACCAAGCCCTTTCAAATCGTCGATCTGGAGGCGGTGGTTCGGCAATCCTTAACTCCGGGGATTACCTCCGGCGAAGCCGTTCAAGGGGAACAGGAAATCGAGGAACTGGGAGATGGTCTGTGCTTTATTGCGGGTAGTCCAGCCATGCGGAAGATTCGCGCCCAGGTTGAGCAGGTGGCCAACGTCAATGTTCCCGTGCTGCTGCTGGGAGAAACCGGGACCGGAAAAGAAATCGTAGCACGGCTGATCCATAAGAGATCTTCTCGAGCTCATCGTACGTTTTTGAAAGTGAATTGCGCCGCCCTCCCTGCTGACCTATTGGAAAGCGAATTATTCGGATACGAAGTAGGTGCGTTTACAGGCGCCACTCGGCCTAAACCAGGCAAGTTCGAGATTTGCGATAGAGGAACGATTCTATTGGACGAAATTGGCGAGCTGCCTTGGAGCTTGCAGGCAAAATTATTGCACGTGCTCCAGGACCAGGAGTTCTCGCGCTTGGGTAGCCGTTTCACAATCAAGGTTGACGTCCGTATTTTGGCAGCCACCAATCTGGACATCGCGGAGGCTATCGCAGCCAAGAAGTTCCGGGACGACTTATACTACCGATTGAACGCTTTTGCACTAAGCCTGCCGCCGTTACGGGAGCGCCGCGAGGAAATCCCCCTCTTGCTGAGGCAATTCATGGCCCGGTTTGCCGATTCGTATGCCCGCACGCCGCTGCCCCTGTCGCCGGGCTTGATGGATGCATGTGTCCGGTATTCCTGGCCGGGGAACCTCCGGGAGCTGGAGAATTTTGTCAAGAGGTACCTGATCCTTGCGGATGAGTCACTGGTTCGCCGGGAACTGGAAGGGAAAGTGGAGGAGAAGGGGGAGGTTTCCGAAACCAGCAAGATAACGAGTGGTCCTCCCGCACGCGGTTTGAAGTCACTGGTTCGCAATGTCAAAGGTGAAGTCGAGATGGAGGCTATCAACCGGGCTCTGAAGGAGACTAAATGGAATCGTAAGCAGGCCGCGCGGCTTCTAAATATTAGCTATAAGGCGTTGCTCTACAAAATCCGCCAGTACGATTCGAGCAAGAAGAGCGTGGCGTGAAGTTGCAAAGGTTTCGTCCTGTCGAACGGAACTTCAGGAGATCTGGTTGAGCATCGCACGAAATGCAGAAGTTTTCCCATCACTCCCACTTCATTTGGTACAAAAGAGAAGTTTTTTTCCCACGTGTGAAAATATTTTCCCTTTTTTCCTGGTGACCAGGCTTCAAAGCTCGAGGTATGTTTACGCCTCGTGAACTCGAACCCGGACCGGCAATGTATTGGAAACACGTTAGATAGGACCACTCCTTTCGCCAATTATCCTTCGCAGGGCGCTCCATAAGGAAGTGAAGGATTGGTTCCACGCGTGCGAAGGAGTGTCCTTAGCGCACTAATTAAAGAGAAATCAGAGGGGAAACATGTCACGAATGGTGAATCTCGGGGATGTGGCAGCGTCTGGTGATGAGGGCCTTTTGCCACCTGAACATATAATATTTGGACGGTCTCAGTACATGCAGGAGATTCGTCAAAAGGTGGAGAAAGTTGCTCGCGCAGACGTTCCATTGTTAATCCAAGGGGAAAGCGGTACTGGAAAAGAGGTCGTGGCCAAACTCATCCATACCATGTCAACTTGGGCTGCGGGGCCTCTTGTGAAGGTCAACTGCCCAGCCATTCCGGGGACGCTATTGGAGAGTGAACTTTTTGGTTACGAAAGAGGCGCATTTACGGGAGCCTACGGCTCCAAACCGGGCCGTATGGAACTGGCCAGCGGCGGCACGTTGTTCCTCGACGAGATCTCTGAGCTGGAGCTGGAGTTGCAGGCAAAGTTGTTGCAGTTTCTCCAGGACGGTCGGTTTTGCCGAATCGGAGCCACGGAAGACACTCGCGTAGAGGCGCGCGTCATCTGTGCAACGAACCGACAACTGGAGGCGGAGGTCGAGGCAGGCGCATTTCGGGAAGACCTTTTCTATCGCATCAATGTTGTCGAGATCCAGCTTCCTCCGCTGGAGCAACGGCGTGAAGATATTCCCGAATTGATCCAGTACTTCTTGGACTATTACAACGAAAAGTTCCATCGCCAGGTTTGCCCATTGTCTCCCCCAGCCGTTCAGATTCTGCAGAACTACGAATGGCCGGGAAACATACGCCAGTTGGAGAACCTGATTAAACAATACGTTATTCTAGGGTCGGAAGACTCGATTGTCGGCGAGTGCTTGAGTGTTTCGAATCGCAATCGGTCGAATCTTCACCCAGAAATGGGGTCAGGCGGATCGATTCCTCTGAAGACCTTGACCCGCGACGCTGTGCTTGCATTGGAGCGCGAAATCATTCCTAAGGCCCTGCAAGCGCACCACTGGAATCGAAAGCGGACAGCCAAGGCTTTGGGTATCTCTTACGGGGCTCTGCTTTATAAGATTCGCCAAGCCGGTCTGCCTTCAGCGAGGGCACGAAATCAGGTTGAGGACCATCCGACCTCTCGGGCAGCACAGGTTTAGTTGCGGTAGTGGCTGCTTAATGGGGCAGAAAGCTATCAGGCGTGCCGGAGAGTCGCCGCTCCGAGTGAACCCTTCGGCCGGAAACATGGATTCAATCTCGGTGCGATCAAGACAGAAGCGCACACCGGAAGAAAGGCTGGTCTGCTTGGGCCATCGCGATACTCCGAGTCTTCCCAATGGGCTCAGCGTCGACGTCGAAGACTACTACCACGTGGAAGCCTTTGCCGATCGCATCCGCCCAGAGATGTGGTCTCAGTACCCGCGCAGAGTAGCCGACAACACCCATCGAGTTTTGGAGCTCTTTCAGGAATTTGGAGCTCGTGCGACATTCTTTGTGCTGGGGTGGGTGGCGGAACGAGAGCCCACGTTAGTGCGAGAAATTCTGTCTGCAGGGAACGAAGTCGGTTGTCACAGCCACATGCACCGTCGCGTCTCGACGATGACGCCGAAAGAATTCCGCGAGGATATCCGCCGAGCGCGTGGCGCAATTGAGGATGCCGGCGGAGGAAAGGTCTTAGGATATCGAGCTCCGACCTTTTCGATCGTGGAAAAGTCGCTCTGGGCGGTCGAGATTCTGGCGCAAGAAGGGTTCATGTACGACTCCAGCGTGTTTCCGATCAGACATGACCTTTATGGTATGCCCGAGGCACCGAGGTTTCCTTTCCGTTGGCTGTGCCGGGACGGCGGCTCACTTTTCGAGATTCCTCCGCTCACAGTTCGCGCCTTGGGGTGGAACTTACCAGTGGCTGGCGGAGGTTCTTTGCGAATGCTCCCCATGTGGTACACCCGCTGGGCGCTGCGCCGAATCCGGCAGCGTGAAGGTCGTCCTGCGGTGGTATACCTCCACCCCTGGGAGCTTGATCCCGAACAGCCGCGCCTGTCCGGCACGCTGAAAGCGAAGTTACGCCACTACCTAAACCTGGGAGGGATGAATCGAAGAGTCAGGGAACTGCTCAGGACCGGACAATTCGTCCCGCTAAGGTCCTTTCTCGAGAACCATCTGGCGCTTGGGCCACTCCCCACTAAACATAGTGGCACAATAAGCTAGCAAGCCAAGTTATTCCCTTCATGAACAAGTTAAGGAAGCTGGGCTCTGCCGATCACGAAAGCGGCAGCGGCAGGTCGACGGCCCGTAGTGGCCTCCTCCGCGTGCTCCTGCACCACCAGTCTGGATGCCAAACCCTCAGTAATTCCCAGCGATCCCAGATGGTAGTTCCCACGCATGAACCTGGTGAGCAATTTTGAACAAACACGTGTGCTTTCCGGCACAGACACGTGAATCGCCTCGATTTATAAAATGTCTCTGACTCAACATATATGCCCGGCGTCTATCGAGGAGAATGTCATGCGCGACGTTTCCGCAAATAGTGTTTTGCTGGTGGACGACGACCCAACCATCCGGAGATTTCTATCAAGTCAATTGGAAGAAGCGGGTTTCAAAGCACAACAAGCTGAGGACGGAATCGACGCTCTCGCGAAGCTCCGGGATGAGCTTCCCAAGGTTATTATCTCCGACCTTCAGATGCCCCGCATGTCAGGATTCGAGTTTATATCGGTGGTGCGTCAGCGCTTCCCTTCCATACCGGTCATTGTCCTCTCGGGATCAATCCAACGCGAACTTCCTGGGGATATCATGCCTGACCGCTGGTTCAGAAAGAGCGTGCAACAAGTCCCTGAGCTCTTGCAGGCCGTCCACGATCTGGCTCGAAACACGCCCGATTGCGCTGACCTCCCGCAAGTGATCGGTACGCCTGTTCGGACACGCCCGGACGGCGCCGGTTATTTCGTTCTGACCTGCACGGACTGCCTGCGCTTATTCCAGGTGACGAGTACGCCTGAGAACAAGACGGTGGAGCGGACCGCCGTCTGTGTCCACTGCGAGGCCCGTGTAGCATTCTTGATCGAAAGCTCAGAGCCCATGTGATGGAGGAAAAAGTATGTTTCACCTGATCTGGTATGTTCTTATTGGGTTAATCTCAGGGCTTATCGCGAAATCTGTGATGCACGTGCACATAACGCTGTTCTGGACGATCGTGCTTGGCATCATCGGATCGATCCTCGGCGGCGCTGTTACCCACCTGCTTTGGCGCCCGACAAACAGCCGATATCATCCCGCCGGGCTCATTTTCTCCATACTGGGCGCGATCCTGGTTCTCTTCATTTGCTATAAACTGAACATTCATTTTCCCCATGTCCACGGATTCCGATAGGACGGTCACCGGTCTCCAAGAAAGAACCGCTGACCTTGGACTGCAGGTCTGCCCTGCACTTGCTCACTGAGGGAGTTGACGCCCGTGGCGACGTTACAGACGGGAACAGGAATGTACAACGTGTTGGTGGCCTTTATCCTGGCGCTCTTCATCGCCTTCGGTATTCGGTCGTTACTTCTCATTATCCTAGGCCGCCATCGAGGCGTCCTCCACGTCCTATTTCATCTTTTGGTCGGAATCACGTTCCTGTTCATAGGCTGGCTCTATTATCTTTTTACCGCGCCACTGCTGGTTTGGGATCGCTGGGCGATGTTTGTCGCCGCGGCCACCGTGCTTATCATTTTGTTGGGAGTCACATGGAGGCACGGTCGTGGCAAGCCACCTCGATCGAGCGGCCTCATTGCGCTTCTGCTCACCACGATCGTTCTTTTGTGCGTTCTCCTGGTGGCCGCGCTCACCGTGATGCGAAGCGGCTTTGTGGCCCTAACCAGCGATCGGGTGACGCTCTTGGTGAAGGTAACAGGGGAGACTAAGCCCGAGCTGGTACGTTGGGCGCCGCCCAACCAGCCGGCGCACGAGGAAAACTTGATCACCCACCACGTGATCTTTTTGGGCCCTGACGGCAAGCAGGTGGGTGAGGTCTGGATGTATGGCGATGAAGTTGCCGTCAAGGGTCGAGTATTGCGCCTCTCTCCAATCCTGAACGCCGCAGGTATTCCCAATTTGTACCAATTGCTATTCGCGCACAACAGTTACAAGACGGTGGAGCGCTACAACACGTTTCCGCATATGGCAGTCCCGATTTCTCCTCTCGGGAGCTTGACCGTCCATCCCTGGTTGCAGCCTCTTCAACGGCGCATCATGGATCACTGGATGAAAACCAGCGGTGGCGGATTGATATGGGATATTAAGGCGGTGAGCGACGAGTCGACTTACTACCCGTTGATAGACGCCGATGGAAAGGCGATGCGTCAAACTTTCCTTCTGGTTTTGACACCAGGGGGGTTTTCAACAAGTCGGAGCCCCTCGGTCTTGGATGAGAAGCAGGATTCAACTAAATAGGGCTTCACCGGGGGTGAGGTAAGGAATTCCATTCTCAGCTTGCTTGACTTGGCGCAGGCTCGCGAAGGCGCCATTGCCTCCGCCCCTATAAACAAGCACAGCTTCGCTGAGCCAGAATTCAATGTTGGCTCCAATGTTAACGTAGGCTTGCATGGCTCTCACCTTGAAATGGTCCATTGGTCGTTGCCTGGCATGTGATCAATCAGCACCGGAGAGCATCCCTGGTGGAGCTGCCCACAATGCAAAATGCTGATTCGGGTCGCGCCTGGCTGATGGCCATCGGGGTGTTTAAGCTGATCAAGGCGCTAGTCTTAGTGGTGGTGGGGATTGGGGTGTTCAAGCTTGTGCATCACGACATCGTGGAAGTCTTGAGCCGATGGGTCGGCATGGTGCATGTGGACCCGGACAACAAGTATTTTCAGAAGGTGATGACGAAACTGTGGTCGGTGGACGACCGCAAGCTTGAAGAAGTGGGTGCCGGAACCTTTTTCTATGCGGGAGTCTTCCTGACGGAAGGCCTGGGACTGGTGCTTAGAAAAACATGGGCGGAATATTTCACTATTATCGTCACAGGCTCGTTTCTTCCCCTCGAGGTGTACTTGATGGCGCAACATCTTACTGCGATGAGAGTGGTGGCAACGCTGGTGAACATTGGGATCGTTTGGTACCTGGTAGCGCACCGGCTGGGAGAGCGGAAGAGGAAGGCGGCGTTGTGTTCGCCGCCCGCATTAAACTGAAGTCAAAGCGCTCGCGGGCAGCTTTGTTCCTACTCATAGTGCCTTCGGAAATCGGTGGGGTCAGGACCTTTGAGCAGTCTCTTTACGTGGGTCATCGGTAGACACGGCTACCGCGGCTTGATGGCGCACTCTTCGGGCATCAGGATTGCGCTCGGTAGAAGACGTAAAAGAACACCAGCACACTAAGGCACGCGAACACATGAACCAGCGACGTCAATAGCGCCCTCGCCGGAATCAGATCACGCATAACCCCCAATGCGGTGGAAATGAAACCTACTACCACCAAAAGCGTTAGCAGGACTATCCCGATCAATGCCAGAAGTGCCGCATTCTTGAGGCTCATGGTGGGAGTATGAATGCTCTCAGCGTCATTTGCAAGCGGGAACCGCTCCTTCGAGAGTCAAGAGTCAAGAGTTAATACGAGTTTCGTCTTCTGAGAACTCTATAACACATCGGGGCAGACTCGAAGCATTGTCGTTGTCCGCTCCGCCGACCGTAGGCCGTCGCGTCCAGAAGGCTCCACAGTCGACGGTTTACGTACTATTGACTGTTGACTCTCGACTCTTGACTCTCGACTGCCCTTCAGAACCAGAAATGCCAGGCCGTGTCGACCAGGGCGTGGGTCAAGGCGGAGGCGGAAATTCTTTGGCGGTTTCGATACGTGTATCCGTAGAACACCCCTGCCAGCGTAGCCAGAATGGCGTATCTCCAGTTGGGAACCGGAGCGTGATGGAGATGGGACGCCCCGAAGATAACCGAGGCAATCAGCAGGCCATAGACGCCCCTGGGGCCTCGTTGTATGGTCTGGCACAGGAGGTTTTGCAGGATTCCCCGGAAAAGCAGCTCCTCCGGGATGGCAATCGTGAAGTAAATGCCAAAGAACTGGAGAGGAAACTGCCCAAGGGAGGCGCTGGAAAAGTGCGGGTGAATGAAGTGCAACGCCATGCCCAGCGGAATTCCGAAGAGAGAAAAAGCCAGGAAATTGGCGAACCCATCCATCACGTCCTGCTTCCTCCATAATAGCCGGTAGCCCACGCCTTCCAGGTTGCGGACCACCACAAAGGCGTACATGCCCACGCACACACAAAAGAGGGGGCGGAAAAAGTAAAGGTCGAACGGCCAGGTCCAGATTCCCCCCAACCAGTTGGCGGCGACCGGAAGCGCCAGCGCCAACATGGCCACGACATCCCGCCACCCCAGGTGCGCGGGACGGTGCAGGCGGTCGGGCAACAGCAACAAGGTAGGCGCTAAAATGTAGGCCAGCAATTTGCCGGCTCCCAGCCATGTGAAACAGCCCGTGCCCAAGGCGTAAACGAGGTACGGAATCAGCAAGAAGAGAGGCACGCCGGCGGCTGCCCAAACCGATCCCACCGCCTGCTGGCGCAGGTAGCGGAGGAGGCTCGACTGGCTCATTCCCACGAACGCGCACAGGGTAAGGGTAAGACTCAACAGTATCGCTGCCAGCCGTGTGGGATCAGGATGAACCTGAAGCAGGATTACGGCCTCCACCGCCGCACACATGACGACCAAAACGGTAAGGAGAAGGGCTGCTTTTTTCATCGCCTTTGACCCCTTTCGCTCCTGAACGCAATGACGCTCGGCCGATGATCCAGGAGCTTGGCTCATTTGCGCCGGGTTTGCCCCCCGCTGTGGACCAGCTCCTCAGAACCAAAATCCACTTCGGCCAGGGGAATAAACTGCACGGGCCCTAGTTTTCTCAAGTCCTTCTCGAAGCCGGAGAGATTGCCTACCAACACAATGATATTATTCTCGGCAGCAAGCCGCTGGCCCGCAGCGTTCCAAACCTCCTCGGCGGTGAGAGCCCGGATATTATCAGGGAAACGGTTCCAATAGTCGAGCGGCAGGTTGTAGACCATGAGTTCCAGCGTCTGGGTGGCGACATCTTCCGAGGTTTCAAAGTCCAGCGCCAGATGGCCGATCAGGTAGCCCTGCGCGGTTTCAAGTTCCTGGGGGGTGATGGGGTGATCGTGCATCCGCTTGATTTGTTCGAGAGCCAGATGCACGCTCTTCAAGGTCTCGGGCGTGCGCGTAAAGGTCTTGACCTCCCACACCCCCGCCGTCTGGTAAGAGAGGAGTTCACTGGAAGCCCCATAGGTCAGACCCTCATGGCTGCGCAGGGCCTTGAAGAGCCGGTTTTCAGAGGGTCCGCCCAGAATTTGGTCGGCAACGCTCAGCGCCAAATATTCGGGGCTCTTGCGCGGCACCCCAAGGTTGCCAATCCGGATTTCTGTCTGAACCGCGTCGGGCTTGTCAATGGCGAGAATCCTATGTGATCCCACCGCCGGCGACGCAGCAGGAATCGGGGGCGTCGTCCGGTTCGCCCAGGCGCCAAAGCGCTTTTCCGCGCGTTCAAAAGCCTCGCTGGTCTTAATATCACCCACCACGGCAAGGACTGCATTAGAGGGTTGATAATAGTTGTCATAGAAGGCCCGGAGGTCTTCCGGAGTCAATCGGCGCACCGAGGCAATCGTTCCGTCCTCGGGGTGGCCGTACGCGGTCCCCGAAAAGGCGAGTCGCCTTAAGGCCGCATCGGCAACGTAGTCAGGATCGTCGCGAACCACCTCGAGGCCCGAAAGGGTCTGCCGGCGCTTTCGCTCAACCTCTCCGGGCGCGAAGGCGGGATGCATCACCATATCCGAGAGAAGATCGAAAGCCAGTTCCTCATGGTCGTTGAGGACACTCAGGCTCAAATACGATTGGTCCCAATCGGCCCCCGCATCCACCAATCCTCCGATGGAGTCAATGGCCTCGGAAATCTGGCGGGCGCTGCGTGTTGAGGTTCCTTCCGTCAGCAAGGCGCTTACCAGTTGCGCGGTCCCAGGCAAGGCCGCCGGATCGGATTCCGGCCCCGACTTCACCACCAGCCGCAAGGTCAAAAGTGGAAGGAAGTGCCGCTCGATGACGACCACTTTCAAACCATTGGGAAGAACGCGCAGCGCCGGCGCAGGAAGGACCAGGGGCTTGGGCGGCAACGCCTCCGGCGGGAAGTCACGCGCCAAGGAGAAAACCGCAATCAGCAAGGCCGCGAGGCAGAACACGAGGCTCTTTGGAGTGCGGCAGCTTTGTGTGCTCATTGACCTCCCGCTTTTGGCCCGCTTGCTTGCTTCTCGCCCGCCGTGCTATTGGGGTACACTTCCACCAGGGTCATATTCTCTGCCACGAAATACTTCTGCGCCACGCGCTGGATATCCGCCGGCGTGACCGCCAGGAACCGGGCGAGTTCCGTATTGACCAGGTTTGCATCCTTCAAAATGACAGCCGCATACCCCAGTTCGTCGCCTCGCGTTTGCACCGTCTGCCGGCTCACGATGAAATCGCGCAGGGTTTGGTTCTTGGCTTTCTGGAGTTCGTCGTTGCTGACCGTTTGCGTTTTCAGCCGGGTCAGCTCCGCCTCGACTTCGGCTTCCCCCTCGGCCGGCGCGTGCCCCTGGTTCAGGACGGCAAATACAAAGAAGAGATTGGGGTCTTCGGTGAAGTTGCCGGTGCTTTGGGCTTCCAGGGCAATCTGTTTGTCATAAACCAGCCGCCGATAGATGCGCGAACTTTCTCCCTCCGAGAGGATGTTGGAAGCCAGCCGCAGCGGGTAAGCGTCGGGGGTGCCATCCGCCGGCATATGATAGCCCTCGATGAAGGCGGGAAGAGCCACGTTTAGAGCGAGTTTCACCGCCCGCTTGGCGGTTTGGGGCGGCTCCTGCTGGATGTGGTTTCCAGGAAGGCGCGCTCCACGTTCCAGAGGGCCGAAGTATTTCCGCACCAAGGTTTCCGTCGCGACCGGGTCCAGGTCGCCGACGACAACCAGGGTGGCGTTGTTGGGCACGTAATAGGTGTCATAGAAGTCGCGAATGTCCTCCAGCTTGGCGTTGTCCAGGTCGTGCATACTGCCAATCGTCATGTGCTGGTACGGATGCACGGTGTAGGCGTGTTGATATAAAGTCTCCACTACCGTTCCGTAGGGCGGGTTATCAAACCTCAAACGCCTCTCTTCTTCCACCACTTCCCTTTCGTTGTTGAAAACCGTTTCCGTGATGTCCAGGTTGCGCATCCGGTCAGCCTCCAGCCACAGGACCACAGGAAGCTGCGAGCTGGGTGTCGTCTCCCAGAAGACGGTCGTGTCCTCGGTCGTGTAAGCATTATCGACGCCCCCGGAACGAATGACGTAATCGGAGAATTGCTCGGCCCCGATGTTCGTAGTCCCCTCAAACATCAGGTGCTCGAACAGGTGGGCAAAACCGGTCCTTCCCGTGACCTCGTTCTTCGAGCCTACGTGGTACCAGACTTGAACGTTGATCACGGGCGACTGGTGGTCCTCCACAAGGCAGGCTTGAAGACCATTGGGAAGGGTCAGCGCTCGAATAGTCGTCTGAGGGAGAGTGACGGCTTCGCAAATCCTCGTGAGAAGGAAAAACACGACCGCGAAAACGACCGCGCCCGCCGTGCCCGCTTGATGGGAGATTCTCGACAACCCGCTCCTTACCTCAAAGGGTCTTCCCGCCAAAGCTTTGATTTTATCATCTAGCCGCATAAGGCGGCGACCGATTCGGATTTGCCGCACTGCGGTAATTTGGAATGTGATCCAGCCCGACATGCCGGCGAGTGTTTCGAGTTCGGCGCGCTCGGGCTCACGCATGGGACCCGTAACCTACAGAAAAGGTCCGCGCTACGCTTACTCAAGTGGAAAGCACGGCTTGGGGGTATTTCTTGGCGATAGTGAGCAACTTGAGGGCCGCTTGGTCCGGCTGTCGCACCCCCTGTTCCCAGCTTTCAACGGTATTGGGACTCACATTGAGAAACCGGGCAAAGAGCGTCTGGCTGGCATTGAGCGCAAGGCGTATTCTCCTGATTTCGGCCGGCTTGAGGGGCCTGGGAGGTGGAGGGATTTCCCTCGTTCGGAGGTTCACAGGTTTGCCTTGCTCGTAGGCCCCGGCGTCAGCCAGAGACTGGCGTAAATCGTCAAATACTTTCACTCGGATTTTTCTTGTCATGTTACCTCCTAAATCCCTTTCAGCTCCGCGACCATCCGCTGGAGGATGGCCCGTTGTTGAGGATCCAAATCTTCTTGCTCGTCCTTATCCAGTAGAATGAGCAGGTGGATATGGTCGCGGCGCTCCAAAAAAACAGATACCAGTAGCGAAATCCTCCCCGCTTTCCTTTCCCCCGCCTGGGGTTGCCTGTCCGCGCCTTGCGTATCCCGCCCAGTCGTTGGACCACGCTTCCCCGCTGGGGATTCGCCAGTAAATCATCCTGGATAGCATCCAGGACGTCCTCAGCGTTGTCGCATGCTAGCTCCCGCAAACGCTGTGTGAAGGCCGCCGATTCGATGAATACCACGGACGGCAATATACCACATAGTGGGACAAAGGTCAAGGAATGCCACTTGCAGGAGCAGGCATCGTTTTGTGGTGTCTGCCAATGAATCAATGATCCAATGAATCAGTGATTCAATTCCGAAGAGCCGCAGACCTCAAAAGCGGAGGTCTGCGCTACTCCGTGTACTTCTGCGCGATGGGATAACGCCGCCCCATCCCGAAAGCCTTGGCGGTGACTTTGAGTGTGGGAGGGGCCTGTTGGCGTTTGTATTCGGCGGCGTCGACCTTGCGGATGCTGTCCCTTACCAAGGAAAGGTCGAAATGATGCTTTTCAGCGATCTCCTGGGAGGAGAGGGCCTCCTCGATATAGTCCTTGAGGATGGCGTCCAGTACTTCATAAGGCGGAAGGGTGTCCTGGTCAGTCTGGTTGGGGCGCAATTCCGCCGAAGGGGGTTTTTCGAGGCAGGCGAGCGGGATGCGTTCGCCGGCGCGGTTCACATAGCGCGCCAAGTCGTAAACCATGATCTTAGGGACGTCGGCAATGGCGGCCAAGCCCCCGGCCATGTCGCCGTAAAGGGTGCAGTAGCCGGCAGCCAATTCGGATTTGTTGCCCGTGCTGAGGACCAGCGAGCCGAACTTGTTGGACAAGGCCATGAGAATATTGCCGCGAATTCGCGCCTGAATATTCTCCTCCGTCACGTCGCGGGGTTTGCCTTCGAAGGCGGGGTCGAGCGCGGTGAGATAACTCTCGAAGATGGGGGTGATGGGAATAATGCGGAAGTCGATGTGCAGATTGCGGGCTAGCGCTTCGGCATCCCGGATACTTCCCGGAGAGGAATAAGGGCCAGGCATGCCCACCCCGGTAACGTTCTCCGGGCCCAGGGCATCCGCCGCCAGCGTGGCGACGAGCGAGGAGTCAATGCCACCGCTCAGCCCCACGATCACTTTCTGGAACCCGCACTTCACCACGTAATCGTGTACACCCAGCTTGAGGGCTTGATACACCGCTTCGGTTTCGGAAGCAGGAGCAGGGTGGATTTCGAGGCGCCCGGTGGTGGTGTCGAAAATCACCAGGTCTTCCACGAAGGACCGGGCGCGCGCGCAGAGTTCCCCCTGCGCGTTGAAAGCCATGCTCGAGCCGTCGAAGACCAGTTGGTCGTTTCCTCCCACCTGATTCACGTAGACGACCGGAATGTGGCGGGTATCCGCGATGGCCTTCAGCATGTCATAACGCAATTGGGTCTTCTCTGTACTGTAAGGAGACGCGGCAATATTGAGCAGCAGACTGGCCCCGGCCTGGACACATTCCTCGACAGGATCTCGGGTGTAGAGTTGTTTCCTCCAGAAATGCTTGTCGTTCCAGACATCCTCACAGATGGTGATTCCGAGCTTGAAGCCATCGAGCTCTTGGAGGTGAATGAATTGACCCGGTTCGAAATAACGCGACTCGTCGAAAACGTCGTAAAAGGGGAGCAGAATCTTCGTGTAATCGAGCACCACCCTGCCGTCCTTGATCAAAGCTGCCGCGTCCGCCACCGCCTTGCCTCGCACGGCGTGGGAGCGACGCACGTAGCCCACTAGCGCCGGGATCGGCGGCAGTAACCCTGCCAATCGCTCGAGCTCAGTCTCGGACTTGTGTATGAAGCTTGGCCTCTCGACCAGATCGCGCGGCGGATATCCGCAAAGCGCCAGCTCCGAGAAGACCACCAGGTCCGCCCCGCGTTCCTGCGCGCCCTGCGCAAACTTCACGATACGCTCGATGTTGCCGGCAAAATCTCCTACGGTGGGATTGATTTGCGCAAGCGCGATTTTCATGGCTCGCTACAAGTGTACTTCATCGTTTGGGGGTGCCGCAAGGCGGTTCGAGGCAATTGGTGATTGATGATTTGTGATTGGTGATCTTCGAAAATCGAAATCCGAAAATCGAAATCCGCCAACCTAAAGATAGGCGACTTTCGATTTTCGAATTTCGATTTTCGAGTTTCGGTAGTTCTACGCGCTGAAAGAGCTTCCGCAGCCGCAGGTGGTTTTCACATTGGGGTTCTCGAACTTAAAACCCGCGCCCTCCAAGGTTTCGACGTAGTCGATCTTGGTGCCGTTGATGTACATCAAGGATGCCTGGTCGACAAACACCTTCAGGCCGTCGAATTCGTAAACCTTATCCACCCCGTTGGTCTGGTTCTCGAAATTCATTTGGTACGAGAATCCGGAACATCCGCCGCCCACTACCGCGACGCGCAAACCCGCCGGGGCGGGATTCTGTTGGGCCATGATTTCCTTCACCTTGGAAACGGCCTTGGAGGTAAGCTCAATGTTCATCGAAAACTCCTTATGCGAATTGATTTCAGTCTAACACCCTGATTATCTGATGAACCAACATATCAAAGAGATGCGCAAAAATCAACCCTGGAAACCAGGCCCATTATTCAGTACCATAGATAGGGTGATGGCCGGCGGAAATCGCGCCGGTCGCAGAGCCATGGGCCCTGGCTGACCCCCTTGGCGGGAGGTGAGCTGCGGTGAAGAAATATATTCTGGCGATAGCATCGGTCGCAGCTATAGGCATTCTCATCCAGGTTGGGTGCGGAGGCGGCCACGGATCCCAGTTCATTGTCCCAGCCTCGGGAACGCTGGCAGTTTTCGGTGGCGATGCTCCCCTGTGCAGTGTGATTTCCTTCAGCGTCACTATCACCGGCCTGACGTTGACCCCCCAATCCGGTTCGAGTCCGGTTTCGGTCCTTCCTAGTGGAGAGGCGATCACGGTGGATTTTGCCTCCCTCATGGATTTCACCACTCCCTTCAGCGTGTCAAACGTTTCCGCGGGAACTTACAACGCGTTGGGAATAACACTTGCCAATCCGCAGTTGACATACTTGGATACTTCCACCACCCCTTCCTCTTTCAAGACCGTTACCCCCAGCTTGACTTCTCTGACTATCAATCTCGACCTCAACCCCGCAATTACCATCGCAGGCAACGGCACCCTCGCTCTACAACTCGACTTTAACCTCCTCAATTCCGTTGCCATCGGCTCCAACAATCAATTCACAGTGACCCCGACCTTCACCGCGAATTTGGCCTCCGCCTCGGGAAGTACTGGTTTCGCTCAGTTCGATGACTTGAGCGGCCTCGTTCAAAGCGTGAGCACGAGCTCGACGAACCCGTCGTTTGCCGGGAGCTTCACCATCTCCCGCCCCAACGCTCCGACGCTGACTATTGACGTTTCTAGCTCGACGACGTTCGCGGGGGTCTCCGGGCTGAGTGGCCTGACTGCGGGGACCTTTGCAGAGATGGAGGCATTCCTTGACGCCAACGCGAACCTGGTGGCAAACAGCGTGGTGGCCGAAGCCCAAGAAGATCAGGCCAGTGGCGAGGCGGCGTTTTCCGGTTTGATAACTTCCGTGACGCCATCGTCAGGGAATGCAACCCAATTCACCCTGTTGGTCCAGGGAGAAAACCCCGATGTGAGTGACCGGGTAGCGCTCTTCTCGACTCTGACCTTCAATATCGCTCAGTCGTCCACAACGTTCAGCCTCACCGCCCAGGCAGCCAACTTCGCCAACTTTTCTTTTGGTCCTGCAAACCTCGCCGTAGGTCAACGCGCCGTTGTCCACGGCACCCTGCCCAGCGGCTCAGGTACAGCGCAGAGCGCCACCGCCCGGTCGGTATTCCTGGGTCTCCAGTCCATTTTGGGGAACCTCTCCACGAACCCGAGCACGCCGGTAGCCACCAACGATGGCGTGGACGGAGGGTTCACGCTGGTCCCCTGCTCGCCCCTATTCCAGCCCGCGCAGATCACGGTTCTTTCTGCCCAGCAGACGGCCTTCGTCGGCCTTTCGAATTTGTACGCCTTGAACAATCCCGGGTCGCACTTCCTGCTGGTCAAGGGATTGCTATTTTACGAGCAGAGTACAACTACGTATGGGGTCGAGAGTTGGACCGGGCCGGCTAATGTTCAGGTGGCAACACAGGTCCATCAGCTGCCTTAGCAGCATGGGTTCATCCTATGTCGGATTCTTATGCCGCAAAGTCGGTGGTGCTGACTGGCGTGGTGGCCGCGCTCTGGGTAGTTCTCTTCAATCCTGGCCTGCTTTGTGCCCAGCAAGCTTCCCGTGCCGGCTTGGCCAGTTTCCCAGCCGATACCCAACAGGTTGCCTACTCGAATTTCGCGCAACTCCGTTCCTCACCCGATTACCCGCAAATCCGCCAGCATATCCTCTACCAGCAGCTCCGCGGATTTCAGGAATTCCTCCGCTCCTTGGGTGTTGACCCTGAAAAGGACGTTGATGAAGTCCTGCTAGGATGGCGCGGTGAGTCCTTGAGCGGCCCGGGGAGCTTCGGCGTAGCGGCGGGACGGTTTGCACCCGACAAAGTACGGGAGTTTTTCACGCAAACCCGGTTGCCAGTCCAATCCTACGCTGGCTATGACCTCTTTGGTTTTGGTTCGGGCGTCGACCCGGCAGACACCTTCTTTACCTTCTTCGATTCCTCCCTGGCGGCCTTCGGCCGATTGCACGACCTGAAAGCACTTCTTGATGCCAGGGAAAGCTCCGCCGCCCTGGATGCCAACGAGACCTTCCGAAGTTACGAAGCCGAACTCGATGGAGTATCGCCTCAGTGGGGAATCCTTACGGGGAAAGCTGCGGTGAATGTGGCTGCGCCGTGGCTGTCCGGAGGAAAGAAGAACACCATCGATATGACGGCCATTTTGCAGCCGGTCCAGGCTGTCCTCTATCGAGTCGATTGGGACGGCGGTTTCACTACGCACATCAGCCTTGTCTGCAAGACGGCGGAAAGTGCCGCAGGACTGTCCCAGCTTCTGAACATTCTTAAGTCATCGCCAGCGCTGTCAGCCTCGGGAGCCGCTCCCGGGTCAACTTCCCTGCTCCAGAACCTGGAGATCCGCCAGAACGCATCGCGCCTCGAGCTGAGCGCTTCCGGGCCGGCTGAGGCACTCGATCAAATCCTGAAGGTGGAATGAAGGGAATTGAGTCATCGGGTCATCGGGCCATTGAGTCATCTGGCCATTGAGTCATTGGCCTACGTTCGAGTGAGGCGTTCAATGACCCGATGACCCGATGACTCAATGACCCGATGATCCAATGACTCAATCATAAGCGGGTGAGAAAGGCTTCAGTTCCCTCTCAAAGTCTGCCTTGGCAATTGCCTCGCCTTCGTTCAGGCGGTTGAGGAGCTTTTCGATGGTTTCTTTGGCCTGGTCTTTTCGATAGGCGCGGATGAACCCGTCAAAGAAATGCTCTCCCGCCATGGCGCGGTTGATTTCCGCTTCCTTGTTGTGGTCCTGCAACTCCGTGAAATAGACCACGCGGTATTTCCCGGAGTAGGTAGCCTCCTTATAGATTTCGAACATGATCTTGTCTGATTCGAATGGCATGGTACCCTCACAAACAGTGGCCAGTGGCTAGTGGTTAGTGGCTAGTATCACAAAGTGCCTGTGCGACGCTTGGCAAGGAGTATCCCTTTTAACAAGCGGCTGACGTTACGCGCGCGATCGCGCTTTGGACCCGGCGGCGCGGGCCCAAGCTTCCTATAGAGCTGTAAGTATATTTCCCACGAGGTCTGCTGCGGCTGGCTGGCCCCGTGCGCTGGTGAGGGTGGCCGGGACTCACTGGCACGACCCTGCCAGGTGTCGCGCAGGGCATCCTTGATTACCGCGGATTTCGTTTGCTTGCGGCGGCGTGTTAAGGCGCGAAGAATCCGCGCGGTTTCCGGATCCAGCCGAAATGTAACTGTCTCGCCCATGTCTTACATCAGGTCGCTCTCTGCCAGCTCGCGGTTCGCCTCGAAAACCAGCCGGATGGCTTCCTGAAGATTTTCACGGGCCTCTTCCAGCGTCTTGCCTTGGGTATTTGCGCCCGGTAGCTCTTCAACCCAGCCGATATAACCCTCCGGCACTTTCTTGAAAACGGCGGTCAGCTCCATGTTCCTTCCCCTGCATTCTATTGACAATCCTAACATGCTCTTAGTAGTGGAACAATAAACGTCCTTCAGCGGGTGCCGAGGAGAAGTGGGAATGAACCCTCTCCCCCTTGGGGGAGAGGGTGGACCGCACCGGCGCTTTCTTCAGCCGGGGCGGGCCGGGTGAGGGGGTTCCTCGCCGGCGAACGCGATGTTTATCTTCCCATGACGCCAGGCTTCCTACTTCGAGCTTCCTCCCTCTGCCTTTAAGTCGCGCAGCAGGCGCTGGAAGGCTTGTTGGTAAGCGTCGTGGTCTTTCCAGCGAACGAAGTCGCCGATGTGGCGGGTGCGGCGAATGTCAGCGGCCCAGGCTTGGTCGGTCCGCATCACGGCGTTATCAAGACGGATCGGGAAGAGGACAGGCTTGTTGTCCTGACGCCGCTCCCTTTCGAACGCAGTCTCGACCTCTTTCTCGACCCAGGCGCTGGTGACGGAGTTCTCCGAAAGAACGAGGAGCAGCTTGTCGTGGATGCGGATAGCCTCGTCAATGCGCATTCGGAACTTGTCCCCGATCTTCAAATCCTCGGGCGCAAACCAGCAGCGGACGTTCTGGGCTTGTAGGTCTGCATGCAGTCGCCGATGGTTGAAGGGCCAAAGTGCTCCACTGTTTCGAGCCCCTTGACGGCGCTGAGGTCATTGTCGCCGAACGTGGTTTGCCCAATCCGCGCCGCCGCGAGGTTCGCCGCGCTGAGGTTCACCACGCTGAAGTTCGCCATGAGCAGGTCCGCCCTGCCGAGGTTCGCATCCCTGAGGTTCGCCCCGCAGAGGTTCGCCGCGCTGAGGTCGGCCCCGCCAAGGTCCGCCGCGCCGAGGAACGCCCGGCGGAGGTGCGCCCCGCGAAGGTCCGCCCCGAGGAGGTCCGCCCCTCGTAGGTTCGCCTTGCGGAGGTCTGCCGCGCCAAGGGCGGGAATGATCTTCCGGTTCATGCGTCGCCACTCGTTCCATACTTCTACCCCCTGCTTGAGAATGTTAACGTATTCTGAATTGGCCATGGGTTGAACCTCGCTGCTTGGAGTTGAAGGGAATATTCGCACGGCTGGCGAGGATTGTAAATGCACTCCGTCAAGGATGACGGCAAAAGCAAAAGGCAATGAGTTTGTGTGATGGGTCCTGAGCGAAGACTTGGTTGGGCACGAGAACAATCCTGGGCGACGGAACCAACCCCTCACCCGGCCCGCGACGGCTGGTGAAAGCGCCGTTGCGGGTGGGGGGATGGGGGAGCAGGTGCAGGGAAGGATTGGAGGGAGATGGGATGGGTTGTAAGTGCTTGAGGGAATAGGGCCTACGGAAGGGGCGGCAATGAGGGGTGAATGGGGGCGGGGCGGAATAGATTGCAGAAAGTGTGGGGCGACGGCGCGCCGAGGAGCCGGCTGTGGCGCTAAGTCGTTGATTCCTCGTGATAGATGTCTCCAGTTGTTCAGCAAACCGGAGACATAACGTAGAGCGGGGACAGAAACGGCGGCAAGCCCATGATTAGACGGCAATAAAACCGGAGACATGGAAATTGTAGCAGACGGCGAGAGAGACAGAAAGGCCAAACGTAACCGGAGACAACTGGAGACACGTTTTTGGAAGATTTTGAAGCAACGGGTAGAAATTCAAAATTTCATATTCTATTTCAAGCACCTTGCTTGGGCGCGTTAAAGATGTTGCTGGACGGAGGGTTGGGCGGCTGGAGGGCGGCCGGCGGAGGCTTCAATAATAATGATAGGGCTGTCTGGACGGAGTGGAGTGCCGGGCGGATCGAGAAAAGCTCGACCAGGATCGCAATACTGAAGGCAAGGCCACCCACAACCAAGAGGAACACGCCAAGGCTGGTCACGGGCCCCTGATTGTCGGGCGCGGCCTGGGGTCCTGCGACCATGAGCATACCTCCGAGCGCAGAGCCGAGCAGGCCGAGGACGACGGACACCACAGTGCCCCTCATGTGAGTCTCTTGTTTGTTTGGCATAATTTCCTCCAGGATTCAAGATTCCAGATTCCAAGACAAACAGCTTCAGCCCACCCATCATTATCTGTCACTTTGGGGTGGTGTACTTGAGGTCGCGCCACTGGACACCGCGCGTGACCAGGCGGGCGGCTTCGGCCTGGAGCTCTTCGAGGGCGCCGGGGCAGACAAGGGCGGCGGCGTACAGCAGGTCGAGGGCGATTACTGCATCATTATAATAGCGGAGCGCCTGGCCTTCAGGTGCGCTTGGGGACGGATCGGGAGTGTTTGATGATGATCCTTCCATCGGGCCGCGTGGCGCCTGGCCGCGCCTCCTCTTCTTCCTTCGGCAGTTCCACCTCGTGGGATGAAGCAATAGTGCCGGCAGTTTCCGTGATTTCCAGGAAAAACATCTGGCGAGTCGCCTCGTCTGGGCAAAGAGCCAGCAGCCTAAGCATCCAATCTCCGCTTGGAATATTCTCTCCACGCACCCACTTTGAATAAGCCCCGAGAGTGCATCCAAGCTTGCGAGCCATACCTTCCTGTGTTTGTCCGAGCTTACCCTGAAGGGACAAAATAGCCGCACTGAAATTTATTATCCTAACCTGCATTTTTCCCTTGACACGCCTGATTATATGCATACAATCAGACTGTCCGATTAGTAGGTCACTTCGTGACCGGAGCCGAAATGAAACAGCGTAACCGAGATAATCACAAAAAGCAAATGCCATTTGGAGGCGCGATTTTGCTGCGTTTGCAGCACGGGGATATTGCCAAGATCGCGCGTAGTATGAAGCCCCCTGTTGACCGCTCGATGGTATCGCGTGTAGCGCGCGCAGAGAAAACTTCCGAGCGCGTGCGCCGCGCCATCGTGCGGTATCTCCTCCGGCGTGGGCACGCCCCGCGGAGCGCGTACATGATTGAGCATGGTGCCAGGTGACAAATGGGAATGTACCTTAAGCTGCGCCGTATCCAGCCAAGGCCAGGGCGCGAGAGGAGGCGTTGGTGTCGGACGCTGGCCGATGCCATTGCCGGCCTGGGCAGAGTTGCGGGCAGGCTCCGAGCGGGCGACGAAATAGATTTCCAGATTGAGGGCTGTCTCCAGGCACGCGAGAACGGCTTCCCTCGCAGATTTCGAGAGCGGCTGGGGATTTGAAATTCGAGATTTGAGATTTGAAAGCAGACGCATGAGTAGGCCTTGTTCATGTTTTTCTATTATCGCTTTCGCCGGGCTGGTGGTTGGGCTGGCTCTGGAGATCAGGCGCTGGCCGGCGCTCGGTCTTTTGATAGCGCTGGCCCCAGTTGCGGCGTGCTTTCTCGGCCTCGCGCTGTGGATGGTCACGGACTATTTCAGATTTGAGATTTGAGATTTCAGACATGGCGATTCCCGACGACAGCGAAATATTGAGCACGATCAGCGTGAAGGTTCCCCGGCGCGTAGAGGACGAAATCTTGCGCGTATGCCGAGAGACGGGCCTCACGCTTTCGCAGGCTGTGCGCATCGAGCTGATCGAGGTTGCCAAGATCACGCAAAAGCATTTTCGTCGCGGCCCGGCGCTGAGCCCGTTCCTGGAGCATCTGCAATTCGACGCTCGACAATACAACCTTTTTTTTGAAGCCAGAAAATAAATGACGGAAACGACAGAAAAGGCGCGGGCATTCGAGATTTGAAATTCGAGATTTGTGATAGGGCAGACCATGGATTCTATTCAACGGGACTGGAGCCGTCGCGGTCCACCCTCTCCCCAAGGGAGAGGGCTGTTGTTCCGAGGGCGTGTGCGCTGCCGTGCGTGGCCAGCTAATCCAAAATCGGAAATCCGAAATCTAAAATAATCCCCGGCCCCTAGCCCCCAGTCCCTAGCCCCTAGTCCCCTCGGATGGCGTTAATGCCCACAGGCATCTCCATCTCGTAGGGCGCGGGAGGCGGCGCAAACACTGGCTGGGTGTCGAGTTCGGCGCGGAGCCCCGCTTCGAACTCCTTCAGCTTCACATCGATTTCCGCCTGCTTTTGCTTGCGCCGGACTATATCTTCGCGATACCGCTTGAGGAAGTAGCTGATGGTCTCGACGCGAATCTTGATCGAACCGGTCGGCTTGTTTTCGTCAATGTCCTTGAAAGAGAAATAAGGTGTGCCGGATTTGGTTACGGTTTCCTCGACTGCCGTATAAATCGGCGCGTCGTGGCCGCACTTGAAGCTCGAGAGCTCCAGGGCCACCAGGTTGGGATGACGCGCCGTGTATTTGGCCGCCCAAATCTTTTGCGAGGTGTTTTCGCTGTAACTATTCTTCCACGCGTCGCGAATGTCCATGGGATGCTTGATGAGCCCTGCTTTCATGTCTTCGGCGAAAAGCGGGAAGATGATGTCATCATCAATGGGCAGCGATTGCAGGGTCAGGACGGGGTAGCCGATTTTCTGGAACTCCTCCAGAATTTCGTGGTTGATCCCCGGATCGTTGTGGTAGGGGCGGCCCAACAGCACAATGCCGATGCGCTCCTCGGCCTCCAACCGTTTGAGGACTTCCCTGCCCTGGCCGCGCAGGACCTTGTTCTGGAATTCCTCCTGCGCCTTGCAGCCGGCCTGAACCGCGCGCAGGTTCTCTTCCCACGACAGCCCCAAGATGTCCACGAACTCATCGTAGAGCTGCTTAGCCAAAAGGGCAGGCTGGCCAGGATTCACAAAGGTATCCAGGAAAAGGATATGGTTTTCCTTAAAGATATCCCCTTCCTTGGTGAAAGCCGCTTTGACGGCTTCCGGCGTGCTCGCCACGGTGGGGCAGGAACGGTGCGCCTGGGCGAACTGGAGGTCGCTGGGAAGGTCGTCAATCATGGGGCAGAAAATAATGTCCAGCGGCTTCTTCTTGTGGTGGACGTAAAGCAGGTTATGGACGTGCGGGATGCCGACCTTGGAGGGGAAGCAAGGGTCGATAGCGCCGCGCTTTGCGCCTTCCTTGTAGAGGCTTTCATTCGTGTAATCGGAATAAACGAGGTTTTCCGCGGGAATCCCCAGCGCCTCGAAGTAGGCGCTGAAGATGGGGTTCACGGAGTACATGTTGAGAATGCGAGGAATCCCGATGCGAAGCTCCGTGCGCTTTTTCATTCGCTCCAGGCGCTTCTTCTGCCTCGGCGTGATCGTCATCTTGGGTAGCGGGTCGGCAACAACCGCCGGTGCGTAAGATTTGAAGGGAGCCTTGGCGCCGACTTCCGCCAGGTTCGGATTGTCCTTTTTGGCGGCATCGAGACCTTTCTTGATCTCGCGCATGTCGTTGACGTCTTCCACCAGGCCCTTCTCGCAGCTATTCCCCACAATCAGCCGCTTGATTCCCGGAAGAATGGGAATCTTCGACTTTTTCCAGGATTCGTCCGCACTGGCGATTTGAACGTCGATGAACGTTCGCATGCACTTGTTCTTGCAGAAGTAGCAGCGGGTGTTCTCATTGCGATGGGTGACGTAGGCGATCTTCTCCACCGCCTCGAAGCCGATAAAGGTCGTGCGCCGCCCCAGTTGGTAAAGCCTTCGCGCCTCGATGGCCGCGCCGATGGCCCCTGCTTCTCCGCAATGCTCGTGCACAATGACGTTGGGTTTCTGCCCCTTGTCCTTGAAGCGCGATTCAATGAAATCCACTTGCGACTTCACCGCCGCCAGATTGTGCTGCGTGCCCCCTTGCAGGATGAAAGTCTTCCCCAGCGAGGCCAAATTGGGTATCTGGGAAACGTAGAGCCAGATATTCTTAGGCAGCACGTTGGCCAGCCCCGCCATGATCTCTTCCGGCTTCCAACCCTGGCGCTGGAAGTCCACGATGTCCGACTGCATGAAAACCGCGCAACCATACCCGAACATCGGCATGGCTTTGGCGCTGAAGGCCAAGTCGGCGTATTGCACCACGTCGTGCCCGAATCCGACGCAGGTGGATTGGAGGAAGTAGCCATTGCCGGCTGAGCATTGGGTATTCAGCTTGAAGTCCTTGACCCGCCCATCCTGCAAGATGATGAGCTTGATGTCCTGCCCGCCTACGTCACAAATGACGTCAGCGTCAGGGTAGAAGTGCAAAGCCGCCTGAGTGTGCGCCACGGTCTCCACCAAGGCCACGTCGGCGTTCAGAACGTCCTTGAGGATGTCCTTGGCGTATCCCGTGCTGCCCACGCCCAGCAGTTCGAGTGTGGCACCTTGCGATTCGACCTGCTTGCGCAAGTTGGCGAACATCTCCATCGTGTCTTCCAGCGGGTTGCCTTTCGAGAGCTGGTAGCACTTCACCATCACTTCGCCCTCTTCGCTCACCAGGACGGCCTTGGTGGAGGTCGAACCGCCATCGATCCCCATGAAGGCTCGGACGTGGTCACCGGGCTCAAAGCGGCGCGGCGCAAACTTCTTGGGCTTGTACCGGCCCTTGAATGTGGATAGCTCATCCTCCGTCTTGTAGAGGCCCGCGCCGCCTTTCTTCTGTTTCTCTTCCGTGCGGCCGACGTTGATATACCAATCGAGCTTCTCGCAGCCGGTGTAAACGCCGATTTGTGGGTCTTCGTCCAAGGCAAAGCGGACGCAGCCGAGCGCGGCAAAGTACTGGGCGTTTTTCGGGACCTGGATCAGGTCCTTGGGATCCTTGTCAGGCGGCAGCGGGAAGTTGCGTTCTTCCCAGACCTTCGGGATATTGAACTTCCAGCAGTCTTGCATCCCTCTGATGTAAGTATTCGGCCCGCCAAGCAACAGGACCACGGGGCGCAGCGTGTTGCCGCGCGTGAGCACGGCAAGGTTTTGTTGGATGATGGCTTCGAAAAGCGAGGCCATCAGCTCGTTGGGCGGCACACCGCTCTTTTGCAGCCCGTTGATGTCCGTCTCGGCGAAAACTCCGCATTTCCCTGCCACGGGGTGGAGCTTCAAGCCAACGTAGCCCATATTGCAAAGCTCGGCAGCGGGGATTCTCAGCTTAGCGTTGATTTTGTCAACCACGGCGCCGGTGCCGCCCGCGCACTTGTCGTTCATGGAGGGAATCTTCTTCTTGCGGCCGGTCTCCGGATCTTCTTTGAAGATGATGATCTTAGCGTCCTGCCCGCCCAATTCGATCACCGAGCCGCACTCGGGATAAAGGTGCTCGACCGCCAGCGAAACTGCATTCACTTCCTGCACGAACTTCGCCCCGATGTGCTGGCCCACGGGCCCGCCTCCGCTTCCGGTAACAAACATCCGGGTTTCGCCAGGCTTGATCCCGGCATCGGCTTCCATCCGCTTCAGGAACTCGAGACACTTTTCCGGCTGCTTGGTGTCGTGGCGCTGGTAGTCGCTCCAGATGATCTGGTCGGTGGAGGTATCCACCACGACGGACTTCACCGTGGTCGAGCCCACGTCCAGGCCGACAATCAGATTTTTGGGATTAACTTGATCCATTTCGCACCCACCCCCCCATTGCCGATTGATGATTGCCGATTGCCGATTGGCAGCGGCGCAATTCTCGACCCCGCCTTTGCAATCCACAATCGGCAATCATCAATCGGCAGTTCCTTACCCGCCGTGCCCTTGCTTTTTGGCCATCTCCGCGAAGGCAGCGTCGGCTCGATTTTTCAGTTCTTCCGGCGAAACATCCTCGACGTGAGAGAAGAGCGCCCACGAGTGTCCAAAGGGGTCAACAATCTCCAGCTGCTTGCCCCTTTGCAACCCCGGCTTGATGTACGACCACTTCTCCGGTTGTAATCTCGGGCGGACCCGGAAGAAGCGACGCTATATGCTCCCGCACCCAGCCTGCCGCCCTTCGGGAAGACTCTTCTGCCCCAGCCCGATTCTCATAGACGCTAATGGAGAACATCACGCCATCGTCAGCATTCACCCAGAAATACTCTTTAAAACCGGGCACGTTGCTGACTATTGGGACGAAGCCTTCCCGGATCTCCTGGGTCAGCTTGCCCACCGAAGTGGGAGCGATTTTGTACCGCCTTACAGTTGCGTGCATGGCCACTTCCTATCTGGGACCTTGTTGTGCCGCGAAGAAACAACTCACCGCAGAGCGCACGGAGACCACAGAGAAGAGTAGTTCCGCTCATGCGGGCAGGGATTTAAGGTCACGGTTCTTTGTTTGTCGCCCCACAGCCTTTGTCTGCATCTCTCTCCGTGATCTCTGTGGCCTCTGTGGTGAAATCCTTCTTGGGTCGGGCCGTCGCATCACGCCCGTCAAACCGCCACCCTCTCTCGCCGCTCGGCCTTCAGGCGCTCAGCGGCGTGGAGCGCGAAGTTTGCCGCCACCCCCACCACCCCTTTCCTGTGGCCGTACTTGTACATGGGCTGCTGCATTTCGGGATGCTCGGCCACGAACGCCCTCACGTCCTCGAGGGTCACGCCAGCCTCGTCCAGCACCCTCTTCATCTCATTCTTGGCCCGGACCTTCGCTTCCCCAAGCGCCATCTGGACGCGGCTGTGGGCGTTCACATCGCCTTCGCCGGAGGTTTCGATGGGAATAAAGATCATGTCCTTGTAGGTGGAGACAACGGCTGACTGCGCGCCGTCCGACTGCGTCGAAGGCATGCAGCCAAAAGGCTTCAAGCTGAGCACCATGTGGCAGAGATCTTTGTTCGAGTAATAAATGTTCTTGGCGACTTCCAGGTGGCCTTCTCCTCCGCCCGCCCGGGAATTGTAGAAGGGGTGGCCGAGTCGTTGGAGCTCATATTGATCGGTCAGGTGGTGCGCCATGCCGCCCAGAGCATCGATCAGCCGGTGGTACTCGCGCTTGAAAATGACTTCCGCCACTGACAGCTTGGCGAGTTTCTGTTGGGAGTTCAGGCGGCTGCCAAAAACCTTGGTTAGATTCCACTTTGAAACGCCCTGCTGAATCAAGTCCAGTCCACGCTCGTCCTTAATCTTCTGTTTGGCCTGGTGAATCATGTACATGATCCAGGTGCCGACAGGCTCGACGAGGACTTGCGCGCCTTCTTTCTCCAGGAACTTGAACATGTTGAAGTTCCCATCGCCTTCGGTGGTCTGGGCCCAGAATTCACCCGTGATCTTTACCAGGGGTTTCACGCGGGTGCGATCCACCGAAATGGCGTTGAAGCGGTCGCGTACCTCGTTGAGCGCGGTCGTGTATTCGTCACCGTAGAGCTGGTTCAGGAACTTGCCGACATATTCTGCCGTCCCCCCGAACCCTGTTTTTCCCAACACTGAGGCGAGTCTGCCCTCCAGCGTCCACGGTTGCTTCTTGCGCAAGACCTCATGCAGCATATCCATGCACTCGGCGAGTACTCGGTCGGTTTCGCCGGCGTTCACTTCGTAAGGGCGGATCTGGTAGGCAACGTCATTGATGATGTCGCCCATATTCATGGCATTCAGAATCCCGAGGAAGAAATCGAGATTCATTTCCAGCCCCGCCTCGGCTTGCGCCTGGTTCAAGCCTCCGCTCTGCTGGAAGAGCAGCACGCGGAACCCATCGAAACCGGAATTCCGCAAGGCCAGCCGGTACTCGGCCTCATACATCCCAAAGCGGCAAGGCCCACAGGCGCCCGCCGTGAAAAAGACATAGCGGTCGATGATTTCCTGTTTGCTCAGGCCCTTCTCTTCCAGGCTTTGGACGTACTCGACAAGATTCCCCACCGTGAAATAAGTGGGGTTACACTGGCCGTTGTTGCCGTACTCCTTGCCCAGTTGGAAAGCCTTTTTGTTGGGGACGGGCATCGCCTCGCATTTGTATCCCGAGCTTTCGAGAGCCCCATGAATAAGCGTCTCGTGCTTCCAGGTGAGACCACCGAAAAGGATTGTGGTTTGGTCGCGTTGGGATTTTGTAAAAGGGTTCTCAATAGGCTTGTGATACTGCTGAGTCTGTCGTTTCTCCAGGCCTGCTTCCTTTTCTAGTCGCCGGCGCTCGTCCTCGAGGCGCTGGCGGATTAGCTCCTCTCTTGAGGAAATTTGAATCAACCCCCCACTGCTCGGCGGAATTTCATGGATAGGACTAAGGCTCATTCATCACCTCGTTTCAAAGTCTGGCGCTGCACCGGCGCCCCACCAAAGAGCTCTCTGTCATCCCGAGTCCGCCGCTTTTTGGCGGGCGAAGGATCTCTAAAGTTGATTTTAGGTCAGCCCTGCATTGCGGAGGTCACACCTCCGCCTGACGCACGTCATTTTTCCGTGTCCGCCCCCCAAAGTAAACCGCCTTGCATTGAATGGTTGCTCTTTCGGCTTAAACTGAACGTAAGCGAAGCCGACCGGCGACATTTTGACTTTCAATTGGGCGCTGGTGTCATTCGCAAGGCATGGGCATTGCAAGACGCAGTCATTCCCGCGAAGGCGGGAATCCACTCCGCAAACCTGTGGTGGCGTCAGTTGCGAGGCATGAGCATTGCGAGCCGCAGTCATTCCCGCGAAGGCGTGAATCTACTCCGCAAGCCTGTGGTGGTGTCAGTTGTGAGGCATGGGCTTGCGAGCCACATCCCCCCACCCAGCCGCAACGTGCCTCTCTATGAGTTCGCCTGAACCGCCGCCAGCCCTGAAGCGGCCGAACTAAAGGTGTTCGACTACATTCGACCCAACGGGCTAGAACGCAATTGTGGCTCTCAATCTCCGCATTTGGGTCCAACCGGGGATTTTGCCAAAAGTTTGGCCGAGAGGGATAGCAGCGAGCGTCTCGCATCCCGATCCATGTTCCGATTTGCGCAGGGGTAGAGGCGGGTGCCCTTCGTGGACGTTTCGCTTGAGGCACTTTCTGGGGTTAAAGGAGCCAACTCCAAAACTGAGGCAGGGGCCTCGATAAACCGCGCGGCTTCGCCACCTCTGCGCCAGGAGAGATTGGCAGGCGCCATGAAGAAAAACAGTTCCTCACTCCATCGCGCAAGAAACAGAGCCGGCCAGCATAAACCTGACCGGCTCATCTGCGGGAGCTAGACCTCGGGTTTTGGAAGCGCGCTGCCCTTCTTAACTGCGTTAATAGACCGCCAGCACATTAGAAACAGTAGCCAAGCAATCGGTGATAGTGTAGAAGCTAATTACCGCAGTTGTGGGGCTGCCATCCAGCGCTGCGAAAATGTCGTGGCCGGTGTCATCCCAAAGCTGAGGAATCGGGAGGCCCGCACTACCGTTCCAGTCGCTGTCGTTGTCCAAGCCCCCAGGACCGGCAATCGCCACGCTGTTGATAGTGGTGGTTTCTGAGGTGTCAGAAGAGGTATCAAAACGGCCGCTTGCCCCGCGTGGTCCACCCGCCGCCTGTCCATCGGCGCCAATGTTATCCCACAACGCGTCGGTAGTGACTGTCCCGGGAAGCTTCAACGTGTAAGTCAACGTTTGGGGCCCGGTTTTACCGAAGGTAGTGGCCGTAAACCCTGCATCATAGATACCGACCGTGTAATCTCCGCCGCCTACGATGACCAGGGAAGCGCCTTCGGCCAACGGGTAAACCTCGCTAGTGAGCCACGGGTCGCTCCCATCAGTAAGTCCACTCGCAATTGTTACCTGATAGGCTCCGTTGCCTATAGCTAACCATGTGGGAACTTGGGCCCGAAAGACAGCGATACCCTTACTGCCCCAGCACGGATCAGAACCTATTTTCAGCAGGATGCCTTCCAGCCAGACCCCTCCCTCGAAATTTTCAACCACATCAGGGTAGGGAAATAGGCGACTCAAGTGGGCTGAGTAAAGTTCCTTGGCCGGGAGCGTGGTGTTGAAAAGGATCGCCCAGTAGAGATAGGCATCCTGAACGTAGCCGGTTACGCCACTCACGTGAAGTACCCCGGTGCCGCGATTGCGAAGAGCAATTCCACCCGTTCCGTACGAGGCGTTGGAGTAGGTCATAAACGGATCGACATGGGCGGATATAGTGATGGTAGCGACGCCCTCCGGCTTGGCGTGCAAACCCGCTCCGTTTGTTCCCAAAGCCGCGGTCTGTCCAGCGGCGGAAACAGCGCCGAACAACCCGACGGCCATCGCTAGGAGCACAGACCAGTAGAATACGTGACGTTTCAAACTGCATCGAAATGTATTGTCCATCCTTTGCCTCCTTGGCAAACCGAAGCTGCTCAACCTGAAAAACCCATAGGTTCGAAAAGATTTGACCAAAACCCAACGCCTGTACGCTAACCCAGGACGTTGGAGGTTGTCAACTAGAATATCACCCTACTAAAGACTGTTGACAATATGCTGGAGCGGCGCCATACTCGCCCTGGCATTCATCGGAGTGCCCTGTGGAGGCTCAAATACGTCCTTTTGCTTCCTTCACTCCGAGCCGCAATCCACGTCTTGGAACATTACTCTTCCTTGGGCTTCCACTCCTGACCACATGCAGCCTCACGTGGGGCGAGAGCCCTGCACAGCTGTTCAGGGACGGTCTCGCAGTGCTATGTTGATGGAGGAAAACAATGAAACGTTTAGGCGCCCTTATTGCTGTTGTCATGGCTGCGCTGTTCTCGAACGCCTGCATCCACCCGGACTGGAAATACTCAGCGCCAGTCTCATCGAACCACGAAGCAGCCGCCCACTACCGCCAAGGCGGCGAGCTTTGGCAGAGAGGCGACTGGAAAGGCACGGTCGCCGAGTACCGCAAGGCAGCGCAGTTGGACCCGGACAACGCGACTATTCACATTGACCTTAGCTGGGCGCTTTTGTGGACGGACGAATGGGATAGTGCGATCACAGAGGGGCGCACTGCGCTGCGCCTGGATCCCAACAACCGTGAAGCTCCCGAAGCCCATTGGGGCATCGGCATAGCGCTGGAGCATAAAGGCGCCCTGTGCGACGCACTGAACGAGTACCGCGCGGCCCACTTGCTTGCTCCCAACGCCGTTTTAATCAATATGAATTACGAGCGGCTGACAAACATGCATTTGACCTGCCCGCCCTGATCGGAGGCGTGGTTTACACAGGCTGCGGAAAAACCCTTCGAAACTGTCATTCTGAGCGAAGCGAAGAATCTGGCCCTGAGCGTTTTCAAGAAGGTACGCAGAGCGAGATCCTTCGCGCAGTTTATCCTGAGCGGGCAGAGCGAGATCCTTCGCTGCGCTCAGGATGACACCCGTGGAGCGTTTTTCCGCAGCCTATTACAGCCAATCAGAGATTAGGGGGTGAATCATGAAATACCTAATTCTCGTTTTCACTGTTGCTCTTATCGTGCTGCAACAGCTTACCGCACTCAACTGGGAGCACGTTGCGAAGAGACCCATCCCTTGGCCGCCGCCGGCGCCTATAACCGCAACTGCGCAAAAGACCGGTGCAGAAAGCGCCAATTGGAAAACCAGTTTCACGCGGGGACCGTGGGTTTACGATCCCAAGGCCGAGACAGTCAGTGCCTATGTCCCGGCAAGCGATACGGGTGACACCGACTTTCTAAGTGGATTCGAGGTTGCCATAGTAACGACGGACTGTTGGAAACCTGGAATGATCAGGGCCAATGGCCGGCTGATCGCAGGCTCGCCGAAACTTTATGAGTTCGTCTTGCAGCGTGCTCAAGGCGGAGACCAAGCAGCAGTGAAAACGCTTGACTCATTGGAGTTAAGCGTCAGGTGACGAGACATTGAAGGATTGCCATCGATGAAAAAGAGAAAACTGATTCTGGTAGGAGGCTTTCTAGGCACAGGGAAGACTACCCTACTCTGGCGGGCAGCACAACGACTCACCCAGCAAGGCCATCGGGTCGCCTTGATCACCAATGACCAGGCTCCCGAGTTGGTAGACACCGGGATTTTGAAACAGGCAGGGTTGGCCGTGGGCGAGATCGCGGGAGGCTGTTTTTGCTGTAAGTTCGACGATCTGGTTGGGACTGCCGATCGCCTGATCCAAGCGGTGAATCCTGACATCATTATGGGTGAACCGGTCGGCAGTTGCACGGACCTCTCGGCGACCGTGCTGCAACCGCTGAAGGACAAACTCGCCCAGCAGTTCGATTTGGCGCCTTTCACTGTCCTCATCGACGCCAACCGCCTGCGTGACGGCCTGGGCCAAAACCCGATCAACTTGCTTCATCCCAGCGCGCGCTACATCATCCGTAAGCAACTGGAGGAGGCGGACATCATTGTGCTGAACAAGGTGGATCAAATCCCTGCGCCGGATTTCCGAAACCTACAGAAGGAATTGCAGAATCAGTTTCCCGATACCCTGTCGCTTTCTATGTCAGCTTTGCACGGACAAGGCATCCCGGAGTGGCTGGAATGGGTGCAGCGGCGGACTCCCGCGGGTCAGAAGATAGCTGACGTCGATTATGACACGTACGCAGAAGGGGAAGCGGTATTGGGTTGGCTGAATGCCACCGCGTCTCTTTCGCCCAAAGAGCCTATTGATTGGGGGGCTTGGGGCCTAAGATTATTGGAGGCCTTGCAACGGAACTTCTCGAGCAAGTCCGCCGAAATAGCCCACATGAAAATGCTGATGGTCTCTGCGGGTAATCAATCGTTAACTGCCAACCTGACCAGCTCACAAGGGAAAGCGACCCTGCGCGGGCAGATCTACGGCGAGTCTCCGATTACGCTGGTTTTCAACGCACGCGTTCAAACATCCCCGGGAGAATTGCAAGCCGCAATCGAGCAGCACCTCAAGACCTTATGTGGGGAGACGATCCAGCTCCAAATCACCGCAATTCAGAGTCTCAGTCCGGGAAGGCCCCAACCTGTCCACCGGTACGCGACAGTCGTTTAGAGACTGCGCGGTCAATCGCCTGTGACGCAGGTGGCGAGCTTGCGCAGCTTATCATGCCGGCGGCGGAGAAGCTCATCGGGGGGGAGCTTTTCGAGATCTTGGAGGCATGACCTTAGCACGGGCCGCAAGTGGTCGGCGGCCAGTTGGTGACTGTTGTGGGCGCCACCCGGCGGTTCCGGCACCAGGCGGTCCACAATTCCCAGCCGAAGCATATCTTCCGCGGTCAGCTTGAGGACACGGGCGGCTTCTTGTTTGTGATCCCAGTCCCGCCAGAGGATGGAGGAACAGCTTTCCGGGGCAATCACCGAATAGACGGCGTTCTCGAGCATAAGGACTTCATCGCCCACCGCTATGGCGAGTGCCCCTCCACTGCCGCCTTCGCCGTGAATCACGACCACGATGGGAACGCGCTGCCTTGGTATTTCCTTCAAGTTATAGGCAATGGCCTCGGCCTGCCCGCGTTCTTCGGCCCCGATTCCGGGATAGGCGCCGGGAGTGTCCACGAAGGTTATGATGGGCAAGCCGAACTTGGCGGCAGTGCGCATCAAGCGCAGCGCCTTGCGGTAGCCTTCCGGATTGGTCATGCCGAAGTTGCGCAGCAGTTTCTGCTTGGTGTCACGGCCTTTCTGATGGCCCATGACCATGACTGACCTCTCCTCGAATTTGGCCAGCCCTCCCACTAAGGCCTGGTCATCTCCAAACCGCCGGTCACCGTGCAGCTCGGTGAATCCCGTGAAGAGCATCTGGATGTAGTCCAAAGTGTAAGGGCGCTGAGGGTGACGAGCCAGCAACACCCGATCCCAGGGATCGTTGGCTGCGCCGGCGACCCTGTCTCGAAGGGCTGCCAACTGTTGCCGGAGGCGTTCGATCTCCTCCTGCGTGACTTCCGAGTCGGAGGCCTGCTCCAGTTCGGCAATCTGCTTCTCGATTTCGCGAACAACGGCGAGTTGGGGGTTGGCATTCTCCATTAGTTGATTATCCTCTAAAGGTTAAAGGCTAAAGGATAAAGGGTAAAGGGTAAATGTTGAAGGCAATTATCCCATCAGGACAAGTAAGGAATTATCAGTCTGCACGAGGCTTGAGTCGCAGTTGCTCGGCCTCTAACTTTTTCTTAGCACGGTAACGCCGTCGCCAATTCTCAAACTCAGGGTCACGAGCGCCCAACAGTAGACAGATGATGGTTAACACAACGGTCGCCGCCAGAACCACAAGCCACCCGCGATGGGACCAATATCTCTCAATGGCCGCGCTTAAGGCAGCGAATCCGATGACGGAACAGATAAACAATATGACCCTGTCCACTTGTGCGTTATCCATACCGTGTTTCCCGAACTTCCGGCTCCGGGTCGCAGCCAAAACTTTTAATTTGCCGTGTCCTTTTCTTGTCCAGTCGTAATAGTGTAGTTGCGACTCACGCGATAGTCTGGCGATGAGATCAATTTCTTTCGGTATTCATTCGCGGCTGCTATCGCGTCTTGCTCGGATGAATAATCTCCCTCTGAGTTTACCAATTTATTATTGGCATCTTTCAGATAGTATCTCCAAGGCATACCATACCTCACTGACCTACAATGGAAGGTGTTCATGCTTCGCTCATAATGCTACAAGCATAGCACGCTACTTACTTGTTGCCGAGGGATAATTGCCATGTTGAAAGACCCTTTCTCGTAGCTCACTCGCTCGCGTACTGGCTGTACACCTTTCGCACCTAAAGCGGCTAAGCCCTCCCCATGTAGACCTTAGCCTTTACCCTTTACCCTTTAACCTTTACCCTTTAACCTTCACTCTTTAACCTTCGACTTGCTTCTCGACCACAACGGCGGACTCGCCACACAGCGCCCGCAACCGACTGATCACTTCCTCATCCGCCTTCACCGCACGCGGGCGGCTCACGCGAAGATTTGCGAGGAAATCTCCCGGGCGCGTGAGCTCCAAGATCACCGAATTGTTGCCCGGGTGGGCCGCCAGCAAATCCGCCAATTCTGCGGCAAGGCCTTCGCCGGCCTGGGCCAGGTTCACTCGAATCCGCAGCCGAGATTTTGGGCCGTTCACCGCCGCCTCGAGCGGGCGTGCTTCATTCACCACCACCTTGGTGCGTTGGTTCTCTTCGTGGCGCACTCGGCCTTTGATGAGGAGGGCCGTGTCGCGCTTCAGGACGCCTTGAAGCTGCTGATAGGATTGCGGAAAAACCAGCAACTCCACCGCTCCTCGGCTATCCTCGAGCATGCCACTAGCCCAAAGGTCGCCCTTCTTGCTAGGCCGGACACGCAAGCCGGTCAGGATTCCGGCCAAAGTCACCGATGACTCGTGCTCCAGTTCTTCCAGTGAAGAACTATCATAACGCGTAATCGCGGCCAGCCGCCCCATGTACTTTTCGAGAGGGTGGCCGGTGACATAGAACCCCAGCACCTCTTTTTCGCCTGCCAACCGCTCAGCCTCTGTCCATTCCGGCACGTCAGGCAATTCCAGAGGCGGAGGTGGGGGCAAGTCGACGTCGCCCATGAACAAACCATGCTGGCCGCTCGAAGTTTCGCGCTGCCGCTTCTGGCCAAGGTCCATCGCGCGGTCCAGCAGGGCCATGTGCTGCGAGCGGCGCGCGCCCAGCGAATCGAATGCCCCGGCCTTGATGAGGCTCTCGATAACACGCTTATTCATCAGGCGCAAGTCCACATTCTCGCAGAATTGCAGGAGCGTATCAAAGCGTCCGAGTTTGCGTCGCGCGGCCAGCACCGACTCAATGGCTGCAGCCCCAACGTTTTTGATGGCGGTGAGCCCAAAGCGGATGCTGCGGCCTGCCGGGGTAAAGGTGAGATCGCTCGAATTGACGTCGGGAGGGAGGATGAGAATGTTCATGTCACGGCACTCGTTCAGGTATTTCGTCAACTTGTCCTGGTTCCCGATTTCTGAGGAGAGGAGCGCCGACATGAACTCCACAGGATAATGAGTCTTAAGGTAAGCGGTCTGGTAGGCCACCAGAGCGTAAGCGGCCGAATGCGATTTATTGAAGCCGTAACCCGCGAACTGTTCGACCAGTTCCCAAAGTCTCTCGGCCTTCGCGGCGGGCACGCTGTTTTTCTTCGCGCCCGCCAGGAACTTCTCCCGGTTCGCCACCATTTCCTCGTGCTTCTTCTTCCCCATGGCGCGGCGAACCACATCCGCTTCACCGAGAGTGAATCCGGCAACTCTGTTGAAGATCTGAATGACCTGCTCCTGGTAGACAATCACACCATAGGTTTCTTCGAGAATCTCCTTGAGTTGGGGAAGGTCGTAAGTCACGCGCTTCTTGCCCGTCTTGCGGGCGATGTAGTCATCGACCATGCCGCCCTGAAGCGGGCCGGGGCGGTAAAGCGCGTTCAAAGCGGTGAGGTCCGCCACGCGACTGGGCTTGACTCGCTGGAGGATCTCGGTCATGCCCCGACTTTCGAACTGGAAGATACCTGCCGTAAGCCCTTTGCCCAGCAAGGCATAACTCTCCTCATCGTTGAGAGGCAGGTTTTCCAGATCCAGTTTCTCTCCCCGCGTCGCTTCAATCAGCTTCACGGAGTCATCGATGACGGTGAGCGTGGTAAGACCCAGAAAGTCCATTTTGAGCAGGCCGATCTTTTCCAGGTCGTCCATGGCGTACTGCGTGGTGATTTCATCTTTATTACTCTTGTAAAGTGGAACGATTTCTTGCAGGGGCTGGGGTGAGATAACGACTCCCGCGGCGTGAGTGGAGGCGTGGCGCACCAGACCCTCGAGGTGGCTCGCTACCTGGAGCAAGTCCGCCACGCGCGGATCGTCTTCCTTAAGTTGGCGGAGTTCAGGGGTCTGCTTGATCGCTGCCTCGAGGGTGATATCCAGCGTATTGGGGACCAGCTTGGCGATCTTGTCGACTTCGGCGAAAGGAATGTCCAGCGCCCGGCCGGTGTCGCGAATCACCGCTTTCGCGCCCATGGTTCCGAAGGTGATGATCTGGCTGACGTTCTCGCGCCCATACTTTTCCGTAACGTAAGTAATGACTTCACTGCGGCGTCGCATGCAAAAGTCGATGTCGATGTCCGGGAAGGAAATCCGTTCGGGATTGAGGAAGCGCTCGAAGAGCAGGCCGTGCTGGAGGGGATCGATGTCCGTAATGTGCAAGGAGTAGGCCGCCAGGCTGCCGGCCGCCGAACCGCGTCCCGGACCCACGGGAATGCACTTGTCGCGCGCCTGCCGGATGAAATCCCAGACGATCAGGAAGTAGCCGGCAAAGTGCATTTGTTTGACCAGTTCGATCTCATGCTCCAGCCGTTCTTCATAGGCTTCGAGCGGATAACGCAACCCCCCCGCGGCTGCCAATCGCTCCAGCCTTTCGCGCCGCTGGGCAAACCCCTCCCGCGTCACCTTCTCGAAAAAGGTGTCGAGTGTCTCGCCGGAGGGAACCTCGAAAGGCGGAAAGACGTGCTGTTTTTCCTCCAGGTGTACGTAACAGCGCTCGGCAATTTCCAGGGTGCGAGAAAGCGCTTCCGGTGTCTCACTAAAGACCGCCCGCATCTCCTCAAGAGACTTGAAATAGAACTGGTCGGTGGCGAACTTCATGCGGTTGGCATCGCTGAGGGTTTTCCCCGTCTGAATGCAGACCAACACGTCTTGAGCGCGCGCATCCGCCTGGCTGAGGTAATGACAATCGTTGGTGGCCACAAGCGGGATGCCGGTCTCGCGTGCCAACTGAACCATCTGCGGGTTAATGCGCTTCTCTTCAGGAAGTCCCTGGTCCTGGATTTCAAGATAGAAATTGCCCTTGCCGAAGATGTCGCGAAGATCATAGGCGGCTTGGCGCGCCGCTTCGAGTTTGCCGGCGCTGACGGCCACGGGCACTTCCCCGCGCAAACAACCCGAGAGACCAATCAATCCATCGGCGTGGCGCGCCAGCAAGCCTTTATCGATTCGGGGCTTGTAATAGTATCCTTCCAGAAAGGCGGAAGAGGCCAGCTTGAGAAGATTCCTGTAGCCCCGCTCGTTTTCGCACAGGAGAACCAGATGGTAAGGCCGATCGGAATCAGGCAAGCGGTCAAAACGGCTGGTGCTCGCCACATAGACTTCGCAGCCCAGAATAGGCTTTATCCCCCGCTTCATCGCCGCATTGTAGAACTTCACGGCTCCGAAGAGATTTCCGTGGTCCGTGATGGCGACGGCAGGCATCTTGAGCTCAGCCGCGCGATCCATCAAGCGGCCGATTTCACAAGCGCCGTCGAGCAGGCTGTAATCAGTGTGGAGATGAAGATGGACAAAGTTATCGGATGGCATCCCGCAAACATTCTAACAGAAACGGTCCGGTTATGGCACACCCCTGCGGGTCTGCCGCAACAGAAGAAATCCTGTGTGGTTCTGCCCAGCATGGGCCCTGCCTCTCGCCCCGCCCACGCATTGAGCCTGGCTATGGTTGAGTCCCCGGCTTCACTCCCAGAACCTCGCTGATCTTCACCAACAAGGCGGTTGCCGCAAAGGGTTTTTGCAGGAAGGGCATGCCTCCCTCCAAGATGCCGCGGCGGACCATGGCATCATCTGTGTACCCTGACATGTAGAGTACTTTTGCCTCAGGATGGAGGGTGCATAATTGTTTGACCAACTCTTTGCCGCCGGTTTGAGGCATCACCACGTCGGTCAGCAGCAGGTGAATCGGTTCTGTATGTTGTTCTGCGATCTGAAGCGCCTGTGCAGCTCCTGCTGCTTCCAGCACCTTGTAGCCATACGATGCAAGGGTTTCGCACACCAGCGAGCGGACACCTCCCTCGTCTTCGACCACCAGGACGGTTTCTGTACCCGTGCCCGGTTCAGCGGGGACTTCGGCCATCTCCGCCGTCGGCACGTCTTCCTCGACGCGGGGGAAGTAAATCTTGAACGTCGAACCCCGTCCTGGCTCGCTGTAAACCCATATGAAGCCGCCGCTCTGCTCGACAATCCCATAGACCGTAGCCAACCCAAGTCCGGTCCCCCGGCCTTCCTCCTTGGTGGTGAAGAAAGGCTCAAAAAGATGCGCTTGCGTATCCAGGTCCATTCCGCAACCCGTATCGCTCACGGCCACCATGACATACTTGCCCGGCGTCATGTTCGCATGGCTGCGCGCGTAGTCCTCATCAATCTCAACGTTGGATGTTTCGATGAGAAGCTTCCCACCCTCCGGCATGGCGTCGCGAGCATTGACCGCCAGATTCATGATGACCTGTTCGATCTGCCCCGCATCGACTTTGACACGCCCCAGCTCGGGCTGCAACGTCGTCACCAGTTCCACGTCTTCTCCGATCAGGCGGCGAAGCATGTTTTCTATGTCGGCAAGGACGCTGTTCAAGTTCAGGACCCTCGGGTCCAAAACTTGCCGGTGGCCGAATGCCAGAAGTTGCCGCGTCAGCGAAGCGGCCCTCTCACCCGCCAGCAAAATTTCTTGCAGCCAGGCACGTCGCGGGTCTTCAGGGGAGGTCCGCTGGGTAAGAAGTGCGGCGAAACCGTTAATGATGGTAAGAAGGTTGTTGAAGTCGTGGGCCACGCCACCGGCCAGCCGCCCCACGGCCTCCATCTTTTGTGCCTGAATCAATTGCTGCTCCAGGCGGATATGCTCAGCTTCCGCTTCCTCGCGTTCGGTGATGTCACGCTCCAGTTCGCGGTTAGCCTCCTCCAATTGCTGCATCTTCGCTTCCAGCTTGCGGATGAGCACCTCGTTGTATTGGCTCAGGAAGCCGAATTCCTCTTTTGCGGGCTCTTCCACCGGGAGGCGGGCCGGCGCCTTCGCCGCCGGTGGGGACGGCCGGGCGGGCTGAAGTTGAACTTGCTGGATGACTTCCCGAATGGTTCGTATGAAGACCTCCGGCTCCTCCGGTTTGACCAGGAATCGCTCCGCGCCAAGGCTGAGCGCGAACTCCCGATCGCGATCATCGGTGTAGGTCGCGGTGTAGAAGACAAACGGGATTTTCCGCAGGCGTTCGTCCTTCTTCCATTTACGGCACAAGGTGAACCCGTCCATCACCGGCATCAGGATGTCGCTGATGACGAGGTCCGGCGGGTTCTTTCGCGCCTTGGTCAGCGCCTCGGCTCCATTCGCGGCGGTGACGATTTGATACCCGCTGCCGCCCAGGAGAACCTCGAGTTGATAGAGGTTCGACTCGTTATCGTCCACGATGAGGATGGTCATGGTTGAGTCCCTCCGCCCGCAGGCCGGGCTTTCAGATACATTTCGATTTGGCTTCTGAACGTATCGGGGTTGATGGGTTTCTCGATGTAGCCGCTGCAACCCGCCTCTAGAGCTCGCTCCCGGTCGCCCACCATCGCGTAGGAAGTCACCGCCACGATGGACACGTCCTTCAGGGCCGGGTTCCGTCGCAACTCTCGCGCTACGGCGTAACCGTCCATCAGCGGCAACTGGATGTCGAGAATAATGAGGGCGGGCCGAATCCGGCCGGCCAGTTCGATCCCCTCGGGCCCGCTCCGGGCCGGTACCACGGTGAAGCCGTTCTGTTCCAGCAAGAAAGTTGCGAGGTAGAGGTTTTGTTCGTTGTCTTCGATGAGAAGAATAGTGGGTTTCATGATTTCCTTTCGGGCTGGATTGGCAGTGTGAATTGGAATGTACTTCCTTTGCCCCACTCGCTCTCGACGCTAATCGTGCCGCCCAACCGCTCGACCAGCCGCTTGCAGATGACCAGCCCCAGCCCCGTCCCTTCGTGCTGGCGCGTCAGTCCGGTGTCAAGCTGGCGGAAGGGTTGGAACAACTTGTCCAAATTCTCACGCTTGATACCAAGACCGGTGTCGGCCACGGAAATGCGGAGTGCGGAATGCGGCGCGCGGCATATGTCGGCCACGATTTCCACAGTCAGCGTGACCTCGCCTCGCTCGGTGAACTTGATCGCGTTGCTCAACAGGTTCAGCAGAATCTGCTCGACGCGGCGGCGGTCGCTGCTGATCCGGCTCACGCCCGGCGCCATCTGCACGATCAACGGCAACTGTTTCTTGTCGGCCAGCGGTGTCACCGTTTGCACGACCTTGTGAATTGACTCGGGCAGTTCAAAGGGCGCGTTGGCAATCTCGATCTGGCCGGCTTCGATCTTGGAGATGTCCAGCACGTCATTGATGAGGGCCAGTAAGTGTTGCCCGCTATCTTTGACCATGCGGAGTTGCTTGGATTGTTCCGCGTTCAGAGGCCCCGCCAGACCCTGCAATAGGAGGCCGGTGAAACCGATGATCGAGTTGAGCGGCGTGCGCAACTCGTGCGACATGGCGGCCAGGAAGGTAGACTTCGTTCGATCGGCCGCTTCGGCGCGGTCCCGGGCCACGGCCAGTTCGGCGGTGCGCTCGGCCACGCGCTGCTCCAGACCGGCGTTCAGTTCCCGGATCGCCTCCACCGCCTGCCGTCGCTCGGTGACGTCGCGGGAAACCACTAACACTTGGGTCACCTGGCTGTGGGCGTCTCGAATCACGCTGCCTTGCGATTCGATGTATCGCGGCCTGCCGTTTCGATCGATTAGGCGGTATTCCAGCCGGTGCCCCCTACCTGTGCGAGCCGTGTCCTGGAACGCTTGTCGCACCATGGCCCGGTCCTCCGGATGGATTTCCTCGAAAGACGATGACCCCACCAGCTTGTCCGGGTCACCCAGAATCCCACGGTAGGAGGGGCTGTTGTAGAGGCGGTGGCCGTCCAGATCGAGCACCGCCACCAAGTCGGCCAGGTTCTCCATGATCAGGCGGAGTTGCTCCTCGTTGCGGCGCAGCGCCTCCTCCGCCTGTTTACGCGCCGTGATGTCCGTGCCGATACTCAGGATCTCGGCCACCTGGTCTTGCTCGCCCGGCACCACCTTGTTGGTCCAGGCGATCCAGACGCGCTCGCCGTTGCGGCGCATGTTCTCATTGACGTTTTGCTCAAACGCCGCCGGGTTCGCGCAGATCTCGTCCATCAGCAGGGTCAGGTCTCGGCCGCTGCTTTCGCTTTCCGGAACAATTGTGCCGATCACATGCCGGCCGCATATTTCAGCTTCCGTGTACCCGAAGAAGCGCTGGCCAAACTCGTTCAGGAAAAGGACCCGCCCGTCGCGCGTCCAGCGCAGGATGATGCTGTTAGCATGTTCCACCAGTTCGCGATACTTTTGTTCGCTGTCGCGCAGCGCCTGTTCCACACGTCTGCGCTCGGTGACGTCCCGAACAACTTCAATCGCGCCACAATGACGGCCCTCCCGGTCGAACAGGGGCGACGCAACTGCCCAGAGATGAGCTCCCCGGCCTCTGTTCAAGTGCGGGACAAAGCTTTCACCAAAGATTACATCACCCTTCCGCTGCACATATTTGTATGTGGCCTCCACTTCCGGCGCGGACGTTTCCAGCAAATCAATCAGAATCGGCCGCCGTTTGCCGAAAAACGGCTCGGCATAGGCGTAATCTCCCCGGCCTAGCAACGCCTGCTTCTTCACACCGGTCAGGACTTCGCAGGCTTGGTTCCAGGCGATGACCCTTTTGTCGGGGTCAATCACAAACGTGGCATCGGGCAAAAACTCGATGATATCCGCGAGCCGCCGCTCGGCCGCCTGACTCGCCGCTTCAGCCTCCTTTTGCTCGGCCCTTGTGCGCAGTACTTGGATGCCGTACGCCAGGTTCCTGCTCAACTCCGTGAGAAGTTGCATCTCCTCCGGATCAAAAGCATCCAGCGCCTCCGCGTAGATCGACAGGGCGCCGAGGACGTTATCATCTAACGTGATCGGCAGGGCGATGCTGGATGCATAACCTCGCTTGAGCTGTTCTTCACGCCACGGAGCGAGACTGGGCTCGGTCGAGATGTTTCGAGCTACCACGGGTGTTCCCTTGCGGATGGCTGTTCCCGTGGGCCCGCGCCCGCGTTCCGTATCTGCCCAGGTGCAGTTCACCGCTTCGAGGTACCCCTCCTCGAACCCGGCATGGGCCATGCGGCGTACGGACTTGCCTTCATCGTGTTCACTATAGCCAACCCAGGCCATGCGGTAGCCGCCCACACCCACCAAAATCCCACAAATATCCTCCAACAGACGAGATTCTTCCGTGGCACGGACAATGACCTGATTGCACTCGCTAATTGTTCGGAGGGCGCGGTTCACCCGGCGCAGTTCCAGTTCCGCCTGCTTGCGCGCGGTGACGTCGCGAGTGATACCCCAGGCCCGTACCAGCATTCCGTTCTCGACAATCGGAATCTCCGTCCTGAGGAGGTACTTGGGGTTACCAGCCTTGTCGAGAACTCGAAGCTCAGTGGTCCCGGCCTGCCATCCGCCTCGAGCCACCGATCGAAACGACTCCAACCTTTCGCGATCCGAAGAGGGAACCAGATCTCGGATGTGTCTCCCAACAACCTCTTCTGGAGTGGAGAAGCCCACGATGTGTGCAAATGCCAGATTGCACTCGGCAATGTAACCGTATTGCAAGACTCTCTCCACGCTCTCTTCCACTGGCAGGTCAATGGGAATGGGCTGCTCCAGCTCCACGCGCCAGACGCCTTCATTGCTGTGTGAGATGAAGTCCTTGTACCGCTGGTCGCTCTGTCGCAGCGCTTCCTCCGCCCGCTTACGCTCGGCGATGTTCTTGCCGAATACCGATATCCCAAATACCTTGCCGTCGCGTTTGAGGAGATTGAAGGTCAATTGCAAAACACTAGAGCCCACCGACACGTTGTAGTCCGTAGTATACGGACCTTCCGAAAGTGCACGCTGATAGAATCCGCGCCATCGGTTGACTAACTCTGCGTTTGTGAAGTGGTCCTCCGGCCCCGTGCCAATCTGGAGGCGAATTCCGAGCCACCGGAGAAAATAGTCTCCGAGGCTGCTGTTAAAGGTAAGAAGTCTGAAGCTCTCGGAATCGACGGACCAAATCATATCGGATGTGCTATCAACAATCGTATTCGTCAGAGCCTGCGACTCGCGCAACGCCTGCTCGGCCCGCCTCAGTTCGGCCACGTCCGTAATTACAAGGCAGAATCCGCCGGCTGGCGCGTCGCGGAGCGGCCGCACGGAAAGCTGCGCCGGCACCGTGCTTCCCACGCCGGCCAGAAGCGTGAACTCCCCCTTGCCATCGCCGCTCCGGCTTCGCTCCAACAGCGAAATGAACAAGGGTTGCTGCTGCGAGGACAGAAACCGGACGAACGAGGAGCCTATAACTTGTTCGAGCGGCATCCTGACCATCTCTGAAAAACGAGGGTTGCTATAGGCTATGGAGCCGTCCGGCAGCAGATTCACTGCCCCCTCGTTCACGGTCTCGAGAAGGATGCGATAAGGCTCCTCAGCGCCTTTTAACGCATACACTTGGTCGCCTCGGGAGCCGGAGGCCGCCTCCGCTCCGACCGCGCCGCTTCGAACCGCCCGCAGGGCGTTTTCGGCTACTTCAAGACGTGCTCGCAGTTCTTGAATCTCGACTTGCTGTTGATGCCGGTTGGGGTTCTCTCTTGGCATATTAATCCTTCCAGTCCAAAGCTTGTGCCCAAGGAAACCGAGAATGAGGGAGTGGCTGTGTTGGTTTCAGCGTATGCGTTCATTGAAAGACCTTAGTCCAGGCAAAAATGCCTTTGAGCTACGGGGCCTTCAAGCCGCAAGGGGTAAGAGTAACGGCGCGAGCGAGGTCAATGCTCATCAACGAGGCTGAGCGCAGAGGACGTCCGGTGCCTAGCTACGATGGAGTCTGGCCCGGAAACGCCTCGTGCCAGCCCTTGAGCCTAAGTTGACACCGCACAGTATGGCCGAGTTCTACTTCTATTTCAAGTTACTCTGGCCGGGGGTAGTGTCCTAATTCGACTGTAGAGCAGCTCCTTGGGGCGGCCTGGCCGGGGCAAGCCCCAATACTGTTCACTTAGTGTTTCGGATGTGTACCACCGCCTCAATGCGCTCATTGCTCAATTCCTGGTGCCTCCGTAGCGGAAATTTGTTTGCTAGCCGCCGCACTCCGCGCGGGCGCTGCAA
>Ga0326728_10001312_pt1 | contig 88848 bp, 73 predicted proteins | sample MB3enrmetagenome_FD_207602 | JGI IMG/M metagenome (GOLD analysis project Ga0326728, IMG submission 207602) | Lab enriched peat soil microbial communities from McLean, Ithaca, NY, United States - MB31MN | ecosystem: Environmental > Terrestrial > Soil > Wetlands > Peat | place: USA: New York... | reverse complement strand
GTTTTGCTGGTGCGGCAACTGGATCAGGGGCTGGGATTGACCCGGCGTCTGGCTGGGGCCTTTAGCGACCGGCGGGACGCGCGCTATTGCGATCACGCCTTGGCAGAGTTGCTGGACCAGCGGCTGTCTGGGCAGGTTTTGGGCTATGAGGATCTCAACGATCACAACACGCTGCGGCAGGATCCGTTGTTGGCGGTGGCGGTCAACAAGCGCGAGCCCTTGGGCGAGGGTCGCATACATGCGCACCCGCCGGGGGTAGCGCTGGCCGGTTCGGCGACGCTCAACCGGTTGGAGTTGGGCAACCAGAAGCAAGACCGGATGCACAAGATTCAGTATGAGCCGGGGAAGATCGAGGAATGTTTGCGGGTGATGGGGGTGCGCTGCCTGCCCAAGCACGCGAGGGAGCTCGTGATTGATTTGGATGGGATGGGGCATTTGGTGCATGGGATGCAGGAGGGGCGACATTTCAATGCGTACTATGACGGCTACTGCTATCTGCCCCTCTATGCGTTCGTGGGGAGTGTGCCGCTCTTAGCGAAGTTGCGACCGGGGGATGTGGATGCGGCAGAGGGCGTGGTGGAAGTGTTGGAGAAGTTGGTGGCGGCCATTCGGAAACGATGCCAGTGGGCGCGGATCATCGTGCGTGGGGACAGCGCTTTTGGGCGGGAAGAGATTATGGTATGGTGTGAGGCACAGAAGCCGGGGGTATATTATTGCCTGGGAATGGGGCCGAATTCGCGGTTGGTGGCGATGATTCAGGACGCCCTGGCCACGGCGCGCGGGCGGCGGTGTTTGACCGGGGCCCCGAGTGCCCGGGAGTTCAAGGAACTGGAGTATCAGACGCGCACGAGTTGGAGCCGGTCGCGCCGGGTGGTGGCGAAGGCCGAGGTGATGAGCGGCGGGGACAATCCCCGGTTCATCGTGACCAATCTGCCCCAGGCGGGGTTCCGGGGCGAAGACGGGGAACGGTTTGAGGCGGCGCCGTTGTATGAGGATTTTTATTGTGCGCGCGGGAATATGGAGAACCAACTCAAGCAACAGGTGCTGGACTTGCAAGCTGATCGGATGAGCACACACTATCTGGCCAGCAACCAGTTGCGTTTGTGGTTCGCAACCCTGGCCTATTTGTTATTGGACCGAATGCGCACGCTCGGGTTGCGCGGGACGGCCCTGGCCCAGGCGACCGCGGGGACGATTCGGACGCGCGTATTAAAGGTGGCGGCGCAAGTGCGGGTGAGTGTGCGACGGGTTTATGTGCAGATGAGTTCGGCCTTCGTGGGGCAGGAGCTTTTCCGGCTCTGCGCGCGGCGGTTAACGGCGGCGTTCACGTAGCCCCCTGGGAGGCAGAAAACCAAAGTGGCGAGCGCCCCAACGCGCGGGCGAGCGGTGTTGTCAAAAACCGCCCCAAAGCGCGGGTTTTGAGGCGAGAAAAGCACCCCCAGCCGGGGAGCTATTGCAATTTCCCAAAACCGAGGGCCCAGACGACCTCAGGAAGAATCGAGCCCACTGTTTCGGGCCCTTTCCTGTCGGCGTGTGAAATAAGCGGGCTAAAGGGTCGCCCCTGACGCCTGCGGCTGCTTGGCCTGCACAACCTCCGGTTTGACCCGTTCTACGTGCGTGCTGGCGACCGGGCCACGGAGTTCAGATCACGCTGCCGCCAGCTTGGCATTACCGGCGTGACATTGCACAGGTGCCGCTACGCCTGGGCAGAAGGGGCCAAAGAACGGTGGGCTACCCGGAACGGTTCGCGCAGGAGGCTTTGGGGCACAACAGCAAGGCGATGCGTCGGGCCTCCGCCAAACGCGCCCCTGATGGCAATTCCGTCGCTGGAGCAATACGAACAGCGCGCAAAATTGTCGGGGGTCTTTGGCGTTACACAATTCAACGATGCGTGGACTCCACACGTCTTGCGTGGAAATCACGCGGGTGTTTGCTTTTGACCAGGGGAAACATCTGTTTTTTAGGGGGATTTAGATTTGGCATGAATTATGAGAGTGTTTTAGACGAAGCCCATTGGGACTTAAGAATATTTGATGATTATGAGAAATCCCAGCCCACAACTTCGATTCTACGTTGTGGGCTGCCTACTGCCCGTGCTGTTGATATTTGCGCTCCCCCCCGTGGTCCAGGCCCAATTTACTTTCACGACCAACAATGGCGCGATCACCATCACGGGCTACACCGGTGGCGGCGCGGCGGTCATCCCCAGCACAACCAATGGCTATCCGATCACGAGCATCGGTGATGAGGCGTTCATTGGCAGCAGCCTGACGAGCGTCACGATCGGCACCAACGTCACCACCATCGGGGCCGATGCCTTCAGAGGCTGCCCATACCTGACGACCGCCACCATCCCCGACAGCGTCATCCTCATTGGTGCGGCTGCGTTTTATAGCTGCCCCAGTTTATCCAGCCTCACAATCGGCAACAGCGTCACCAGCATTGGATTGGTAACGTTCTTTAACTGCACGAGCCTGACCAACATCACAATACCCAACAGCGTTACCAACATCCAACCGGAAGCCTTCGCAGAATGCACCAACCTGACCAGCGTCACGATCGGTACCAACGTCACATATATTGCGTCCTGGGCGTTCGATGGCTGCTCCAGCCTCACGAGTATCACCATTCCCAACAGCGTCACGTATATCGAAGGTGCAGTTGTTGCTGGCGGCGGCGGCGCTTTCCAGGGGTGCATCAGCCTGACCAACGTCACGATCGGCACCAACGTTACTTTCATCGGGTCTGACACCTTCAATGGCTGCACCAGCCTGACGAGCGTTACAATCCCAAACAGCGTTACCAATATCGGCCTTCAAGCTTTCGCTGGCTGCACCAAGCTGATGTCAATAACGGTGGAAACAAACAACGTATTCTATAGTAGTGTCGCTGGCGTCTTATTTGACAAGGGGCAGGCGACGCTCATCCAATATCCTTTAGGCAACGGCTTTAGATACCAGGTCATCCCAAGCAGCGTTACCAACATCGGATATTATGCTTTCGCGAACGACACTAGTCTCGCCAGTGTCACGATTCCCGACAGCGTCACCAGCATCGGCCAGTATGCGTTTTCTTCTTGTATCAGCCTGACGAGCGTCACGATCGGCACCAATGTCACCAGCATCGGGGAGGGTGCTTTTAATAGCTGCCCCAACCTGACGACCGCCACTATCCCCGACAGCGTCATCACCATTGGGAATTGGGCATTCTCTGCTTGCACCAGCCTCACCAACGTGATGATTGGCAAAGGCGTTACCAACCTCGGCTACGGTGCGATCGATTTGTGCTCCGGACTGACCAGCATTTATTTTACAGGTAACGCCCCAGGCCTTAGTTCGAGTAGTATATATGCAGGTCCATTTTACGGTGACACTGCTACCATCTATTATTTACCCGGTACTACCGGCTGGAGTACGCCATTCGGCGGACTTCAGGCGGTGCTATGGCTGCCGCAGGCACAGGCCAGCGATGCCAACTTCGGCATGCAGACGAATCAGTTCGGTTTCAACGTTAATTGGGCCAGCGGCCAGACCGTTGTGGTCGAAGCCTGCACGAATCTTTCCAATCCCATGTGGCAGCCGGTGCAAACCAACACGCTCACCGGTGGCACATCCTGTTTCAGTGATCCGCAGTGGACGAATTGTCCCAGCCGCTTTTACCGCCTCCGCTCACCGTGACATTGTCCTTCATAAAGCATTTCGATCCGACGCATTTTCCTTTTGCCAGTGCTGGTTTAGCGCGTTGGTGACCTTGGCCGACCACGTCCGGTCTTCGACCAGTCCCGGCAGTTCCGACGCGGCAATGAACTCGACACCATTCGGCGGCGGATTGCTCAGCGGGTTGAGCAGACGCCCGGCCACTAGAATTGGCACGTCATGCGGCGGGCAATTGAGCACCCAGGCCGCCTGTTCCGCCGTCAGACGGGCCGGAGGCTGGCGGAGCAATGATAGAAGACGCTGTTGTTCCTCGTTCATGGCAACCCCTTCGATCGTCTTCTGCGAGGGTCAACCGGGGGTTGGCCCGGCGTCGGTCTGGCAATTCACGTTACGGTGGGATTTGTCATTCTCCGGCCCTCCCCCGCAGGACCCCACGGTTAAACTTTCTGCCGCCCGGGCAGCTTTAGGTTCTGACTTCTACGGCGCCATGTAGGGTGCCGGCGTCGAGACTGGCAAGTTTCAAGCCTCGGCTGGCAGTTGGATTAGCGAGGTAGAGGTCGGTGAGCGCTTCACTCTTCCTCGCCGACGACTTGAGCGCATAGGTGGCAAAGCAGCCAACCCGCGAGTGCCGCGTACCAGAAGCTTGCCCGGGCGCGGGATTTCACAGGCGTTGCGGGTCGAGCGGCTCGTCCGGCTCGGCGGCGGATTTAAGGAGGAAGGCTTCGGCGAGATCTGGCTTTGGCCTCGCGGCCTCACGGCAAACCCTTGCCAAAGGGGCCTGTACGCCGTTACTTTACTCCCATGGTTATCATAAGATTCGACGACGAGGAGACGGAGAAAAAGGCCATGGATTTCCTGGTTGGCCGTTACTCGTTCAAGACTTGGGCGAACGGCGAGCTGATGCTGCCGGAGCCGGCCTTAGGGCCGCTCGCCGCCGAGGGCATCGCCTTCCGCGTCCAGGGTCCCGCCACTTATGAACACTACCTTCCGGCGCTACGAAGTCCTGCTACTGCTTTAAGTCATTCAATTGACGTCTTGTGAGGGGAGATCGAGTGTCGGGGAAAGCGGTGCATAGGTGTTGCGGGTGGAATGGCCCGTCTGGCTTGGCGGCGGATTGATGTGGCAAGGCTTCCAGTTTCGGTCGCGGGCTGGGATAGGCCATCAATTGCTCCGGCGGCCCTCGTTCCCGCCCAGCCGGCCCTCGCCGCCATCGCCAATCGGGCTCGACCTCGCCTGTCTGGCCGGCCCCAGTGCACCTATGCCGGGAGGGCGAGCGTCCTCGTGAGCCCCTTGGAACCCAAGACCCCCCAAAGGATGGACACCAACCGCTGCATGGCAGGGACAATGATAATAGCCGCCGCGTAAGTGACTGGCATTGCCGAACTTCCGAAGCCGCCCCTGCCTTTGGCCCTCTGCGTTCTGCATTCTTCCTTCTGCCTTCTTCCTTCCTCGCCTGCCCCGTGTCGCTACAGTGTTGACACGGAGGTGTTACGGACATACCACGTTGCGTATCCCATGTGGGTAGCGAAATCCCCTTTGTTTGCAGCCCTTTGGTGAGGGTTTCTGCATTCTGAATGCTTCCCTCTACCTTCCCGGCGCTCTCCTTCCCAACCCAATACTGCTGCCCGGTGAGCCATCCCCACTGGCCCAGGCGTGGACGGCTCCGGCGCCTCGCGCCTGCGGCGATGCAGGCATCCTGCTGTTCGTCGGTCAGGAGTTGGCTGTAATTCCTGGAGACGGTGCCGAGCCGTTTCCGCCAATGCTTTTGGCTCGGCGTCGTCGGGTCTCGCGGTTTGACCCAAAGGCGACGCCACTGCTTGTTACCGGGCAGCACATACCACACCCAGTAGCCTGCGACCCGATATGAAACATCTGTTTGATTATATCAAACAGATGTTTGATATTCGATGCCATGCAAGGGCGCGCGTTTTATACCCCGGTCCCGGGCAAGAGCGAGCAGGCCAAACAGCGGCTGCTAGAGGCCGCGCTGGCGGTGTTTGGGGAGAAAGGGCCCAAGGCTGCCACGGTGCGGGAGATCGCGAAGGCCGCGGGGCAGAACGTGGCGGCGATCGAATATTACTTCGGCGGGAAGGACAACCTGTATGCGGCGGTCATGGAAGGCATTGTGCGCGAGATCCGCCACCAGTTGGCGGATGTGCTGGCGGAAATTCAGGCGTGGCTTAAGGCGGGCGGCGGGTCCCCGGTAGAAGCCCTGCGTCTGCTGAAGCTCTACCTGCGGTCGGTGTATCTGCGGCTGCTGAGCCGGGACGACATGAAACCTTTCGCGCGCCTGATCGTGCGCGAGCAGATGCAGCCGACGGCAGGATTTGAAATTCTATACGGTCAGGGCTTCAGGCAGTTGCACGAGATGCTCTGCGGATTGGTAGGCGCAGCGCTGGGACGCAATCCAAGGGAGCGCGAGATCATCGCGCGCACGCACGCCCTGATGGGGCAGGTCTATTTTTTTGTGATGGCCCGCGAGGCGTTTCTACGCCGCGTCGGCTGGCACAGCCTGGCAGGGCGCAATGCCACGATGGTGGCTGACCTCGTTGCCGAACACGTGGACGTCTTGATTCGGGGGCTTTCGGCAAAGCCCGCACCCGCTCCTTCGCACGCATAGCTGGATTAGACTCATGAAGAAACGCATTCCCATCATAATCCTTCTGTTGGCCTTGGCCGGTTTCGGCGGCTGGCTGCTCGTCACCAGGGCGCGCAGCAAGGAGAACGGCCCTTTGCAACTGCACGGCAACGTGGATATTCGTGAAGTCAACCTTGGCTTCCGCGTCTCGGGCCGCGTCCTCGAAGTGAACCGCGACGAGGGCGACGCCGTGAAGGCCGGGGAGGTGCTGGCCCGCCTGGATGACGAGCCCTACCGGCGCGAAGTCGAGCAATCTCGCGGGCAGTTGGCGTCGTTGCGCGCGCGGCTGCAGTTGTTGGAGGACGGGAACCGTCCGCAGGAGATTGCCCAGGCGCGCGCCGCGCTGCGGGAGCGCGAAGTCAGCGCCACCAACGCGGCCATCTTCTACCGGCGCTCGAAGGAGCTTATCGCCACCAAGGTGATTTCGCCCCAGGAAGGCGACGACGCGGAAGCCCGCTGCCGCGAGGCCGAGGCGCGCGTGAATTCCGCCCGCGAGCAGTTGAACCTGCTGGAGGCCGGGTTCCGAGTCGAGGACATTGCCCAGGCGAAGGCGGACGTGGCGCGCGCCGACGCGGCCCTCGCGAGCGCCGAACTGCGGGTGCAGGACACGATTCTAAAAGCCCCCGCGGATGGCGTGGTGCTGACCCGCGCCCAGGAACCCGGGGCGGTGCTGCAAGCCGGCGCGACCGTGCTTACGCTTTCCCTGGTCCGCCCGGTCTGGGTGCGCGCTTATGTGAACGAGCCTGACCTCGGCCGCATCCAGCCCGGCATGAGAGTCGAAGTTTATACGGACTCGCGGCCCAGCCAGCCTTATCAAGGCCAGATCGGCTACACCTCGCCCCGTGCCGAGTTCACGCCCAAGAATGTGGAGACCACCGAGCTGCGCACCTCACTGGTCTATCGGGTGCGCGTCGTCGTGGAGAATCCCGACGACGGTTTGCGGCAGGGAATGCCGGTGACCGTCAAGGTCCTGCCGTGAAGATTGGTCTCTGACTTTCAATCTGGCCACGCCATCCCCCATGACCAATCCGATGGTCCAATTGACCGACCTGGCAAAGACGTTCCCCGGGGCTAAGCGGCCCGCGCTGGGGAGTCTGACAGCAGCCATCCCACGCGGGGTGGTCACTGGCCTGGTCGGGCCGGATGGCGCGGGCAAAACCACCCTCATCCGGCTCATGGCTGGACTGCTCTTGCCGAGCGCTGGCGGCGTTTCCATTATATCCGGCGCTTTTGCTCCCTCCGATCCTCCGGCACGGGAGTTTATAGGCTACATGCCGCAGAAGTTCGGCCTGTACGAAGACCTGACGGTCCAGGAGAATCTGCAGCTTCATGCGGACCTGCGCGGCGTGGTGGGTGAGGAACGGCGCGCCAGGTTTGAGCGGTTGCTGGCATTCACGGACCTCGCCCGGTTCACCACGCGCCTGGCCGGGAAGCTGTCTGGGGGGATGAAGCAGAAGCTCGGGCTGGCCTGCGCGCTGCTGGGCCGGCCGCAGTTGCTGCTGCTCGACGAGCCGGGCGTGGGCGTGGACCCGATCTCCCGGCGCGAGCTGTGGAAAATGGTTCACGAACTCATCGGGCAGGGTCTTACCGTGGTTTGGAGCACCGCTTACCTGGACGAGGCCGAACTGTGCGACGAGGTGCTATTGCTGAATGAAGGCCGCCTCCTTTACGCGGGTCAGCCGTCCGCGTTGACCGCCCGGCTCAAGGATCGCTGCCTGCAGATTCGCAACGCCGGCGGCAGCCGCCGGCAATTGCTTGCCCGTGCGCTGCGCCGCCCCGAAGTGCTGGATGGCGTCATCCAGGGCCACAGCGTGCGGCTCGTGCTCCGCGCTGGACGGACCGCCCCGCCGCTGGGGGAACTGGAGGCTGGCCCCGGGGCGGAGCTCGTGCTGACGACCCCACGCTTTGAGGATGCGTTCATAGATATGCTGGGGGGCGGGCCGGGCGGCGATTCCGCACTGGCCCAGAAGCTGCCGGCTATCGGCGACGGACACCCCACGGTGGTCGAGGCGGTGGAGTTGACCAAGAGGTTCGGTGACTTCGTGGCGACGGACCGCGTGAATTTTGCGGTGAAGCGCGGGGAGGTATTCGGGCTGCTGGGTCCGAACGGCGCCGGCAAGTCCACCACGTTTCGCATGATGTGCGGCCTGCTCGCGCCCACCTCGGGCACGGCCCGAGTGATGGGCATAGACCTGCGCAAGAGCCCCGGCAAAGCCCGGCAGCGCCTCGGTTACATGGCGCAGAAATTCTCCCTCTACGGCAACCTGACCGTGCGGCAGAACCTGGAGTTCTTCTCCGGCGCCTACGGGCTCAGGGGCGCGCGCCAGAGACAGGTGGTGGACGAGATGATTGAAGTCTTCAAGCTGGAGCCGCTCCTCGCCCAATCGTCGGAGAGCCTGCCGCTGGGATTCAAGCAGCGCCTCGCGCTGGCCTGCGCCGTCATGCACCGCCCTGACATCGTTTTCCTGGATGAGCCGACTTCCGGCGTGGACCCCGTTACACGCCGCGAGTTCTGGACTCACATCAACGGCGCCGTGGAGAAGGGCGTCACCATCATGGTGACCACGCATTTCATGGACGAAGCCGAGTACTGCGACCGCCTCGCCCTGGTGCATCGGGGGCGGATCATCGCCGCGGGCACGCCCGACGATTTGAAGCAGCAGGCGGCTACGCCGGAGAATCCCGACCCGAACATGGAGGACGCCTTCATTTGCCTGGTGCAGGGGCAGAGCGAGGCAAGCCCATGAAGGCGCATCGCTATCGCGGCTTCCTGCGCCGCCTGACCGCGCTTTGCCGCAAGGAAACCTTGCAGATCATCCGCGATCCCAGCAGCAACCTGATCGCGTTCGTGCTGCCGGTGGTGATGCTGTTTATCTTCGGCTACGGCATCAACCTTGATTCCAAAGGGCTGCGGATCGGCCTGGTGCTGGAGGATACCGGCCCCGAGGCGCGGGAATTCGCCGCCAGCCTTTATGGCTCTCCCTACCTGCGCGTGACGCCGGGCCGGGACCGCGCGGAGATCGCCGAGGTCATGGCCGAAAACCGGGTGCGCGGGTTTGTGGTGGTGCCCCAGGATTTCGCCGCGAAGCTGAGGCGCCCGGGCGAGACCGCCCCGATCCTGGTGGTCACGGATGGCTCGGAGCCGAACACGGCCAACTTCGTCGAGAACTTCGTGCGCAGCGCCTGGGAGAATTGGCAGCAGCACCGCGCCGATCGGCGCGGCGAGGCGCCTCGTGCCACGGTCGTGCTCGAGCCGCGCTTCTGGTTCAATCCTTCGGCGGAGAGCCGTAACTACCTCATACCCGGCTCGATCACGATCATCATGACAGTGATCGGCGCGCTGCTGACGTCGCTCGTCGTGGCCCGGGAATGGGAGCGCGGCACGATGGAGGCCCTGTTGGCGTCGCCCGTCACCCGGGCCGAGCTGCTCCTGAGCAAGCTGCTGCCTTATTACGCGCTAGGAATCGTCTCGCTTTTCATCTGCGTGGGGGTGGCGGTGTTTCTGCTGGACGTGCCGTTCCGCGGGTCGGTCCCTGTGCTGTGGCTGATCAGCTCCCTGTTTCTGGGCAGCGCGCTGGGCATGGGGCTGTTGCTTTCGACGGTCACCCGCAACCAGTTCAATGCCGCCCAGGCCGCGCTCAATGCCGCCTTCCTCCCGGCCCTGATCCTGTCCGGCTTCATCTACGAAATCCGCAGCATGCCGCCGGTAATCCGGGCGGTGACCTACCTCGTGCCGGCCCGCTATTTCGTGAGCGCGATTCAAACCCTCTTCCAGGCTGGTGACGTGTGGCCGGTGCTGCTCAAAGCCATCCTGTTCCTGGCCGCCGCGTCTTTCGTGTTCCTTGGGCTGACGGCGCTCCGCACCCGCCGCCGGCTGGAGTAGGCCATGTTCCGCATCGCCGCCCTCATTCGCAAGGAGCTGCAGGCGCTGCTGCGTGACCGGCAGGGGCGCATCCTGCTGGTGCTCCCCGTGTTGCTGCAACTGGCTGTCTTCCCGTTCGCCTCCACGCTCGAAGTGAAGAACAACACGCTGGCCGTGTTCAACGAGGATTCGGGGGCCGAATCGGTCGAGCTGATCCAGCGGCTGGCGCGCGCGCAGGCCTTCACCCGAATCCTCTATTTGAACTCGGAAGCCGAACTGCGCCGGGCAATAGACGAGCAGCAGGCGCTGGTGGTGTTGCGGTTCCCGGCGGAGTTTTCACGCGCGGTGGCCGCGGGCCGCCCGGTGCGAATTCAGGCTGTGCTCGACGGCCGCCGGTCCAACAGCGGGCAGATCGCCGTCGGCTACGTCAGCCGGATTCTCCAGGACTACCTCGGCGACACGGAGCGCCCGGGGGCGCGGGCCGCCCTTTCGGAGCTGGTGGTGCGCCATTGGTTCAACCCGAACCTGGATTACGTCTTTCACATCGTGCCCTGCCTGGTGGCAATCATCACGACGATCAGCACGCTGGTGGTGAGTTCGCTCTCGGTGGCGCGGGAGCGGGAGCAGGGCACGTTCGACCAGCTCCTGGTTTCGCCGCTGACGCCGGGCATGATCATGGTGGGCAAGACCGTCCCGGCGCTGCTGGTGGCCATGTTCCAGGCCACGATCATTCTGTGCGCCGGTGTCTTCGTCTATCGCATTCCCTTCCAGGGCTCGCTGCTCCTGCTTTACGGAAGCATGGTCTTTTACATCCTGGCGCTCGCCGGGTTCGGCTTGCTCATTTCGTCTATCTGCGCCACCCAGCAGCAGGCGTTTCTTGGCGTGTTTAGCTTCATGATGCCCGCAGTGCTCCTCTCGGGCTTTCCGTCGCCCGTCGAGAACATGCCGCGCTGGCTCCAGTACGTGGATTGGCTCAACCCGCTGCGCCATTTCATCGTGATCGTCAAAGGCGTCTTCCTCAAGGACCTGAGCCTTGCGGCCCTGCTCCCGTCGCTCTGGCCGCTGCTGGTCATCGCCATGCTCACACTCGCCGCCGCCGACTGGATGTTCCGACGAAGAACTGGGTAGCCAGGGCAGCGCCAAGCTTAACCCTGTTACTCCCGCGCCCGCGTGAGCGCTGCCTGCACTCCCGGAAGGCAGATTCTACCAGAGCCACCAGTAGGCCAGCACGGTGATGGTTCCTAGCACCGCCAGGTGCAGCCTCCAGTCCGAGAGGCCCCGGAACGGTTCAATCTTCCCGCCCCAGTTGAGGGTGGTCGCTTCGAGCTTGGCGGGGTCGGTCTTCCGCGTGAAGGCTGAGACGGCGAAGAGGATGACCGTGATGGCCAGCGTGCCCCAGAACCCGCGATAGGTGTAGTTCTCCGTGATACGAAAGTGCAGCAGTGGGAAAAGCTGGGCGGCGGCGGCTTTGTTCGGCATGAGCGCGTCTATGACGAACAGCGCGGAGATGCCGATGCCGGAGAAGAAGGACGCCGCCGCGCCCGCGAATGTCACCCGCTTGCTCAGGATGCCAAACACGATGGAGGGCGTCAGCGGCATGACCAGATAGACTGAAATAGTCTGCAAGTATTTATAGACGCCTTCAGGCTGCCAGGCGATGACAGCGGCAGCGCCCGCGCCCGCGAACATGGCGGCCACTATCGCCGCCCGGCCAAGCTGCACCTGTCCGGCCTCGGTGGTCCGGGGGCGGAACCGCAGGATGAAGTCGCGCACCGCCATCGTCGAGATCGAGTTCATCACAGCAATGAGCGCGGAGAGCACCGCGCCCAGCAATGCCGAGAGGACGTAACCCCTGACGCCGCTCGGCAGGAGATTGTCGAGTATCCAGACGAAGGTAGCGCGGCTATCGGTCACATTGATGTGGGGATAGAGGGCCAGGGCGATGACGCCGGGTAGTGCGAAGATGAACACCGGCGTCAGCTTCAACAGCACGGCGAACATCGCGCCCCAGCGGGCCTGTTGCAGGTCGCGGGCGCCGAGCATCCGCTGGACATTCACCTGGTCCATACCCCAGTAGAAGGTGCCCCCATATATCGCCCCCAGTATGACGCCCCAAAAAGGGTAGGTGGGGTCGGTCCACGGCTTGTGCATGTGCATCGCGCCGGGCACGGGCGAATGCTGCACTGCCTGGTAAAGCGCGCCCCAGCCGCCGACTTTGTGCAGGCCGATGAAGAGCACCATCGCCGAACCGGCGAGCATAATAGGCGAGTGGATGGCGTCGGTGTAGGCGACCACGCCGAAGCCCCCGATCATGGTAATAATGGCGGTCGTGACTCCCATGATCAGCACGCTCTGCATGATGCCCCAGCCAGTGACGGCTTGCAGGACCAGCGCTCCGGCATACATGCAGAATGCCATCTTGGTCACGATGCAGATGAAGAGCATCAGGCCGGAGAAGCATAGCCGCGCCTCGGGCCGGAAACGCAGTTCGAGGAACTCGGGGATGGTGAAGACCTTGTTCTTCATGTAGTAGGGCACCAGCACCGCCGCGGCGAACCCGAGGCAGATGGCCGTGGTCAGTTCCACAGTGCCGGCGCAAATGCCGTAGCGGTAGGCATCGCCCGAAAGCCCGACCATATGTTCGGCCCCGATATTGGTCGCGAAGAGGGAGGCCCCGACAATTGGCCAGGTAAGGCTGCGCCCAGCCAGGAAAAAGCTGCTGCTGTCGGCCTTCTGCCTCGCCCGGAGCGCCAGATATAGACCGAGCAAGACGTTGAACGCCAGCGCGCCGAGACAGACTGCCCAATCAGCCGGCGTGAGGGTCAGTCGCATTTAAGGATCAGTTAGCGGACCAGATCCAGGCTGGGAGGTCTGCGCCGCGAAAGCGGTTGGTGATAGTAGTGACTTCTGCCGCGGTAAACTTCGCGCCTTTTGTCAGGTCTGTCCCCTGCCGGGATTCTGGGTCAAATTCAGGCAAGGTGCGGTTGGATTCGAAGGGGTCGTTGGTCAGGGCGGCCAGCACGCGCTGCTGCAACGCGGCAAAGTCTGGCGGTGCCTTCCCGCAGCCTTTGGGATTGTCAATGAGTTCGGTCAGCAGCCGCTCGACTTCCTCCGTCTCCCGGATTACCCGAGGCGGCTTCTTGATGCCCGGCCCGCTCACCAGGGCCGCGTGCTTGAGCTTCATGTCGCGCTTGGCCTGACGCAACTGCTCGCGCAAGTTCCAAGCCCGCTGCCACGCGGCCACGTCCTCGAAGGTCCCGGCATCCATGACGTGGACCACCGTTTCTTTGCTGACAGAGAGCGGTTCGGGCAGCCGGACTGTGAGCACACGCTCGCGCGTGTCCCACGACCAACCAGGGCGATCCTGGCAAGTGTCGGTCTCCGCAAGCATGCCGCCATTCAGGATCACGCTAGCGGGCTTGAACACACCATGAATGCGCACCTCGTAGCGCCGCTTTGCCGGCTGGCCCGGGAACTTCCCCTCTGCGGGGCCGATGCTCAGCTTGTAGCTGCCGGGTTTCCAGGAATCAAAACGCACCGGCGTCCACGCATATGCGCCTTTGCGGTAACCCAGCGACACGCCATCATCCTCATACAGCTTGAATTCAGCCGCCCGCGGACCGGTATAGATGTCGAGCGTCAGCGGGTCCACCGGCTTTTGATCACTCCAGCCCATCTCAGGCGCCATCGGCAAAATGGACCCGGCGCGCACAAACAACGGCATGCGGTCCAGCGGGCACTCGTGAACAATGGTCTTCCCGCCTGCATAGAGATCGCCGGTGAAGTAGTCAAACCAGTCCTGCCCGGCAGGCAGATACACTTCCTTCTTCACGGGTTTGCCTTTGCCCGCGACGGTGATGGGTGCCACGAGCAGGTCTCTGCCGAACAGGTATTGCTGCTGGAAGGTGTAGGCGGGCTCCTGCTCCGGATACTCCAGGTAGGTGCCGCGAACGAGCGGCAAGCCGGTCTCATGCGCCACCTGCGAGCACGTATAGATGTAAGGAATCAGCCGGTAGCGCAGGCCGGCGAACTTGCGATAGTTCTCCACCCCCTCGAGCCCATATTCCCAGGGCAGCCGAAGCCCCCAAAGGCCGTGGAACCACAGCAGTGGACTGAAGGCCCCGTATTGTACCCAGCGCTCGTAGAGCTCCGGCGGCAGGTCCACGACGAACACGCCGCAGCACAGGTTGTTCATGTAAGGCGTGAGCTGGTTGCCGCCCTGAACGGTCGCCGGGATCAGCACGGGCAGCGATTCCCAGACGCCGTGCAGGTCGCCCGTGAAGAATATGCCATAGCGGTGTGAGCCCCAGCATGTGCCAAGCCGGCAAAAGGCGGTGGTGCGCCGTCCGGTGATGCGTTCGCTGCCCTCGTATTCGATGTGCCGCGTCCACAGATAGGGGTCCAGGCCTTCCATGTTCGCGCCCGCCGCGCCGTCCTGCCACCAGAACGCCATGCCGCGCTTCAGGTCCGGCTTGTGCAACAGGTCCATGAACAGACCGGCATACTTCTTATTCGCAAGGTCGTGCGGGATTTCCTTTGTGTCCGCCGGCAGGCCCATCGCCTGGCGAATCATATCGAAGTGGCTGTCGCTGTCGCGTGTCAGCGCGCCATAGTGCTCGTTGACCGTCACCTTGATGCCATGCTGCTTCATCCACGTGAAGAAGGCGGCGGGGTCAGGCATCTGCTCCAGGTCCCAGTCATAGCCCGTCCAAACCATCTTGGTCTTGGAGTCCGAGTCAATCACCACCATATCCAGGGGGAGTTGCTCGTCGCGGAACTGCTTCACGATCATTTCCCACTCCTGACCAGAGTAGCCGGCCCGCGAGCCGAACCAGGCGCCAAACACATAGCGGGGAAGCATTGGCGGCGGGCCCACCAGCTTCGACAATAGGGCTAGCGCTGACTTGAAGTCGTTCCCATAGGCCAGGAAGAACCAATCCTGGCTATCCTTTGCTCCTCGCGGCTTTACCCAATCCGAGGCCTGGTCGAAGAGCGCCGTCTTGCTGTCGTCGAGCAGGTAGCAGCCTTTGCGGCTCAGCGGGCCAGGATCGGTCACCGCCTTGGTGCTGCGGTTGTCGAGGCTCGCGGGGACGCCGCCCAGGTTCTGGTCATCGGCGTCGCCCGGCTTCCATTGATGCGTGCCCGAGCCGTCCCGCCACTCGATGCGAACATTGTTAGTCGCGAAGGCGCCCGAACCGAGCTTGTAGCGCAGGCTGAGCATCTCCGTGGTAAGAATGAACCAGCCATCCTCCTCGCGGTTCTGGGCTGCAGTCTTTGGCCAGTCGTTGCGGTTGATCACAGCCACGCTCGGCGCGTCCACGAAAGCCTCCGACGGCGAGTACTCCAGTCGCACCAATCCCGGCGCGAGCACTTGGAAGCGCGCCTGGCCGCGAACGAAGGTCGATTTGGGCGGCCGATATGGGATCGTCTCAGTGCGAGCGGATATAGCCAGCCAAAGGGAGGCGGAGGCGAGAGCCAGAATGATAGGTTTCATATAGGCGCAGCAACGCCCGTCCTTTTAGTGCGTTGACCACCAACAGGCAATCAAATATGAACAGTGAACCGGTTATGCTACTAAACAGGCCGAACTCGAGCGTGACAAAGCGCGACGTCGTGCTGGAAGCCCTGGCCTTCCGCCCGCCTCCGTATGTCCCCTGGGCGTGGGACATGACGCAGGCTTGCCAGCAGCGCCTCGCCGCCCACCTGGGCAGCGAGGACCTGACCAGGTTTATCGGCTCGCATTTCCTGGACGTCGGCTCCCGCAACCGGCGCTTCGCGCAGCCGCACCCCAGCGGGTACCGCGATGCCTACGGCGTCGTGTTCGACACCTCGATTGACAAGGACATCGGCACGCCCTGCGACTGGCCGCTCAAGGAACCGCGCGACCTGGAGCACTACACGTGGCCCGATCCCAACAACGACGTGTGGTATGAGGGTATTGCCTCGAAGCTTGCGGCAAACCCCGACCGGTTCAGCCGCTACCGGCTGGGTTTCTCTCTCTACGAAAGGGCTTGGACGATGCGCGGCATGACCGACCTGCTCATGGACATGATCGAGCGGCCGGAGTTCGTGGAACGGCTCCTCGATGCGATCGTCGAGCACAACCTCGCCCAAATCCGCCGGGCGCTGGCGCTGGGCGTCGAGGCGGTCTTCTTCGGCGATGACTACGGCTCCCAGGCCGGCCTCATCATGGGGCGCGAGCACTGGCGCCACTTCTTCAAGCCGCGGCTGGCCCGCATGTTCGGCGCCGTGCGCGATGCCGGGCGCTACGTCTGCCTGCACTCTTGCGGCTGTGTGGCGGAGCTATTTGATGAGTTCATCGAGATTGGCCTGAACATGTTCAACCCCTTCCAGCCCGAGGTGATGGACATCTTTGCGCTCAAAAAGCAGTATCATGGACGGCTGGCCTTCCACGGCGGCATGAGCATCCAGCGAGTCCTGCCGTTCGGCACGCCTGAGGAGGTCCGCCACGAAACGCGCCGCCTCATCGAAGCCGGGCGCGAGGGCGGCTATATCTTTGCGCCTTCTCACTCTGTCCCGCCGGACGTGCCACCGACGAACCTGGTGGCCATGATGGAAGAACTTCGCGAACAGCCAGGCGCGCCGAACTGAGCGCGGGAGTAGCGGCAGGCATCTTGCCTGCCGGAGAGGGCGGCATCCTGCCGCCCGGAGGAGCGCCGCGTGCCTGGGGGACGGCTACTTCGCTGGGCAAGATGCCCGGCTCTACGGCAGGCAAGATGCCTGCCGCTACAGCGCAAGTCGGCGGCAGTCTCCAGATGCGCTCCTCTCCGAGTTGGCCGGGAGATTATGATTGCGCCCCGGCCGGTGCTGTGCCTAACCGTTTCAGCATGACGCCGCCCTCATCCTTGGCCCCGCCGCTGCGAAGCGGCTGGCTCGGCCTGCTGTTGCTTGGTTCGCTATGGGTTTCGAGCCCCTCGTCTGATGCCGCTGGAACCACCGCTGTCATCCACGCGCAGCCGCTTCACTCCGGGCGCATTAGCCCCATGCTCTTCGGCAACTTCATCGAGCTGCTGGACGACGTCGTGCCCAGCATGTGGGCCGAGATGCTCAATGACCGCTCGTTCGAGGGCGTCACCCGCGCCGCCAACTGGTCCTATTATGATGGCAAGCCGGACTTCTGCGACCGCGAGTGGGACCGCAACCCGTCCTGGAGCTATGACACGAACAGCCCCTTTAACGGCGCCCGCAGTGCCCGGCTCACCGCCACCCGCCGCCAGCCCGCCACCTTGACCCAATCCGGCTTGGCCGTGAAACGCGGCATGACCTATGAATTCTCGGGGTGGTTCCGGGCGACCTCGCCGAAGTTGTCGGCCACCGTCAGCCTGAAAACACTCTTGCCTGCAGGAGCCTGGATGACTTTGGCCACGGCGAAGCTGCCCCGCTTCTCGACCCAATGGGGAAAGCAGGCGGCGCGCGTGGTCTCCAGCGGCGAGACGGATCGCGTGGTCTTCGAGCTGCGCCTCGAAGGCGAAGGCGAGGCCTGGGCCGATAAGCTGTCCCTCATGCCCGGGGATAATCTCAAGGGCTGGCGCCAGGATGTGGTGCAGGCCATCAAGGACGTTCACCCCGCTATCCTGCGCTGGGGCGGCTCAACCTGCGACCCGGGCGGGTATCGCTGGAAAGACGGCATCGGTGACCGCGACCGCCGCACGCCGTTCCCGAACAAGGTCTGGGGGCGCATTGATCCCAACGACGTGGGCATTGACGAGTTCTGCCAGCTCTGCGAGCTGACCGGCGTCGAGCCCCTGATTTGCCTCAGCTTCTCGGATGGCCCGCAGAGCGCCGGTGACCTGGTAGCTTATTGCAATGGGGCAGCCAGCACGCCTTGGGGAGCAAAGCGCGCGGCCAATGGCCACGCCGCTCCGTACCACGTCAAATACTGGCAAGTGGGGAATGAGATCAGCGGCGATGACGCCAACTACCTCGACAGCTTCGGCGAATTCGTCCGAGCGATGAAAGGCGCCGACCCGGGCGTGCGCCTCATGGCCTCGTTCCCCACCCAGAAACTGCTGGATCGCGCCGGCAAGGACCTGGCCTACGTCTGCCCGCACCATTACACCCCCGACCTGGGAGGCTGCGACCGGGACCTTAGCCACCTCACGCAGATGATCGCCAGCACGCCGGGCTGCTCGCAGATACGAATCGCCGTCACAGAGTGGAACGTCACGGGCGGCGATTGGGGCTTAGGGCGAGGCAAAATGCTGACGCTCGACTCAGCCTTGCTCAACGCGCGCTACTTGCACGTGCTCATGCGCCATTCGGACAAGGCCGAGATCGCCTGCCGATCCAATCTGGCCAACAGCTATGCCGGGGCCATCATCGAAACCTCTCCATCAGGCTTGCTCAAGCGCCCCAGCTACTATGCGATGCAGCTCTACGCGCGCCACGCCAAGCCTATCCCGCTGCGCCTGGAGCAATCTAACGAAGCACTGGACCTCTTTGCCTGCGCCTCGCCCGACGAACGCTCGCTCTGCCTGTTCGCCGTCAATCCTGGAACGGAGCCAGTCGAGTTTTCCTATCGCTTCGACGGCTTTGCGGAGTCGGCACAAGAGACGAACGCCGAGGCCCTGTGCGACACGCTCGACGCCCGGCAGCGCGACGTCATGAACCATTGGGAAGCGCCGGACCGCGTGAAGATCGTTCCCCAGCCGCCTCCGCAAAGCCGAGTGCTCGTGCCCGCCCTTTCCGTAACCGCCATAGAACTCCAGCCCAGGTAGCTCCTCAGCCCCTTATATGGACTGCGGCGGCAAGCGAAGCGCGACGCCGCTTTGGCTGAGATTACCTGACGCCATTTGCCCAGAGGCCGATGGTGCCAGGGAAAGCGGCGTCGCGCTTCGCTTGCCGCCGCAGTCCACACTGGCTTTGGCCCAGCCTGTCGCCGAAGATGCAAAACCTTCCCGCTCCGATGGGCGTTCGCAAGGGCAAGCGGGAACAAAGATCCCTGCTACCGCAGCCCGTCCGGTGGCTGGCTGGCAAGCTGAACGAGGGCTTCCTTGACTCTCGGCGCCTGGGACGCAGTCAGGATCAAGTACCGGTCGCGGCCCTCCTCGGCGGGAGTGAAGCGCGTGTAGCCGTCCGCGTCCACGCTCACCGATCCGCGCGGTGAGAAGCTGAAGTACCCGCGGTCGGGGAGCACGGCGTAAAGCGCGCTGGTGAGGTCCCAGGTAGGGCGCTCGTGAGGTGGCGGGTTGTAGAGGCAATAGGCTTCGGCGGCGGGATGGTGCGGGACATAGGCGAAGTCCTGCTCGATGCTGACGGCCGGGTACGGCAACGCAATGCCGATCTCGAAGCCACTCCAGACGATTGGCGTCGGCCAGTCCTTGACGAGGCGCCGAGCGGCAGGGAGGTCCTGGACGACATTGAACTCAAGCTGGTGGCGATTGGTGTCGAACGAGCCGGCCATCACGGAGAGCAGTTTCACCTTGGCCCGAACAAGCTCTGCCCCGGACAGCCGTGAGGAGTCGTCGGGCAGCGTGTCAAGCAGGGCGGCCAAGTTCGAGAAGTAACCGACCTGCACCATGACAACCGAGGCATCAGGCTGGCGCGCGAGGACCTGGCGCAGAAGGTGAGTGGCTTCGGGCGCGTCGGAACTGCGCTTGAGGTGGTGCGGATAGCGGGGTTTGCCGGCGTCGGTGGCGTCGGCGAGCGAGAGGAATTTGCTCCGCTCATCTTTCAGAGAGGCGTGCGTGAAGCCAATAGGGATGTTAGGGCGGCCATAGAAGTGGTTCATGGCATCAACGAAAGGGCCGGCGAGTTCGTCGGGCTTCGTGATCGTAACGGCGAGGATTTCGCAGTCGCCGCGGCTCTGGAGGGCGTGCAGGAGGCAGAGCGCGAGGACGTCGTCCACATCGTTGCCGATGTCGGTGTCGAAGATGATCTTTACGGGGGCGGTTTTGGACGAAGGGGCTTCGGCGGCGCGGCTGTAGCTGCCCTCGGCCAAGCCAGCCAGAAGAACGGAGGTGGAAGCGATGAACTCACGGCGGGAAACCTGACCATTTGGTTGCATACGTGACCAGAGTGTCAAGCACGCAGTCGTGAAATCCAAGGCCAAAATGATGCCGCCAGACTGGCGGGCCTTGCCCATTCTAATCTTATACCCAAGCCTTAAGACGCTCAGCGAGAGTTACTTGCAGAGGCGAATAGTGCTCCTGCCGTTGGGCGGCGTTACCCCAGCCCACGCACCGCCTGCTCACCTGGAACCGGTCCCGGCCCATCCGCGCCTCAGATTAGCAACTTCCTATCCCCACGTAGCTTCCCAACTGCTTCCCGCCACTACGACACTGTATCCCCTGATCCTCACCGTTACCTCACCGTAGCACCTCTTATCGGCGATAAGAGGTGCTACGGTGAGGATACGGAGGGGCTAGGCACAGGATCGGGAGCGACGGGGGCGGACTGGCCTGCTCGAAAGCGTCCGGGCGCAGACTTCCAGCCTAGCCTATCCCCTTCCACTCGGCGCGCGCTGGAAACAGGGCAGGTGGCGGATTCCGCAGTGCGCCTGCAGACGGCAAGGCTGCGCTACGACGCTTTGGCCCAAGATACGTCATCGGACTTTTCTTCAAGAGCACTTAGCCAGACTATCCTCGCCTACGTGAGCGAAGGCGACACTTCCAAGCCGCACTGGGCATTCCGCCTAATGGATTCGGAGGGACCGATAGACGCTTACTGCTGGTGGGGCGTGCGCTGCGCTAGCCAAGCCAAGTCAGGGCTATTGACGACGTTGATTTGGTCTGCCGCTCCTGCGACGTAAATGACGGGACGAAGGGTATTAGGATCACGCCACTTGTGGATTTCCGAATGGCCGTCAGTAAAAGCCATGCCACAAGAACCGCCATGGTCGCTGGACGGGAGCTCCGTGAACTGCCCGGTTCCGTTGGTGCAGGCGGGGTCAGTGTACAGAATCCCATCGTCAATGGCGTCGGGGTGTTCGTCGGTGAACAGCCAACTGTCACTTGGGGAAGGTGCGATGAGGTCGCTGGTCTTTTTGGCCCACCAACTCAACCAGGGAAAACCTGAGTATTTTGGTCCATCACCCACAGCCGCGTCCATCGAGACACTCCGGACGCGATTGTGCCAACCAAAGGCGCGCTGCGGGGAGCTGAGGTAGATGTCCGTTGGGCACCAAAAAACCTTAATGGACTTTGCCACATAAGGTCCCATCAGAGCGGCCCGGTCGTCGGTAAGCCACATGGTGTTCGTGTTGTCCGAGAAGGTGCCTGCATTCCAGTCCATAATGCCAGAGACCCATGAGATCGGGTACTTCGCATTGGGGTGGTGTGGGTCGCCATTGATGACTAGGTAGTCGTTATTATCGCCCGTGTACATCAACCAGGCCAGGCCCAATTGCTTGTTGTTGTTCATGCACTGGACCGCCTGGGCTTTCTGTTTGGCTCGGGCCAGGGCGGGCAGCAGCAAAGCGGCCAGGATCGCGATGATGGCAATAACAACCAAGAGCTCAATAAGGGTAAATGCTGCTCGCCGGGATCTCATTTCAATGCCTCCTTCTCTTCGTTTGCCTGTTGTTCCATGTCTGGGCAATGGCCACTTAAACTCACCCGGCCCGGGCAGGAGCGCGTGAGCAACACGTCTCCCGCTCCGGGGTCGGGTTCGAATCACTAAGGCGCCGGCGGCGTAGCCGAGGGCTCAATCAAGCGCATAAAGGTCCGCGGGGCACTGATTGGGTAGTTGGTGGTGCTGACGAAGCCGTTTGTTCCAAGGTAGCCCGAACTCCACGACGTGCCGTCGGTCGCCGGCAGGTTCACCCACGAGCCACTGGTAAGGTTCGCCTTGGTTTGCAGGTTGATGCCCGGCAGGCCAAGCCACGAAACCACGGCGTGACCGCCGGAAGGCTTGCCGATGGCCAATTGGCCCCAGGCAGGCTCATTGTACTGGTCGCCGAACGTATCGGTCGCCATCGTGTAGTTGCCGATGGTGCGGATGTATCGGAAGTGGTTCTGGGCAAACCCGGCCTCGTTATCTGCACCGCCAATGCTGTACTTGTAAGTTAGCGCCAGCGCGTTGGCTGCCGGAATCTCCAGCGTGATGGAATAGAGGTTCGGGTTTGGACCGCCGACATTATTCGTTAACTGATAAACACCAGGCCCCAGGTTGTCTGGTGAGGGCCGCCAACTCCACCAACTCAGCCAATCTCCGTTGATGTAAACGTTGTCGGAGGTGGGGTCAAACGGAGTGGTGGTCCCGTATTCGATCGCCCCGGTCATGTCCACGTTGAACGTCACCGCCGTATTCGACGACACGATGCTTAAGAGGGTCTGGTCAGAGAAATAAACGTCCGGCAGAACAATGCTGCCGTTGGTGGTGAGGAGGTTAAACGTGCGGTTGTTGCCGCCGGTGCTGGACGGGGTCTCGTAGTTTCCAGGGAAGTAGTTATCCCAGAACTTATAACCGATGGTGGTGCCGGGATTGTTGATGATGGTGTAAACTCCGACGTATTTGTTCGAATAGAGAGAATTCGGATTGTTGGTCAATTGGAATCCGGCGACCCATGCGGCAGGGGATTGGAATGAGCCGCGGGCCTCGACATAACCATCAGGGAATCTCCCGAGAGCGGCTTGAACGGACATGTCCACCTGGAAAGTGACGACGTTAGTGACCGGCGGGATGACGGGCAGGTCACTGAAATAGACGACGGGCAGGACCAAGGCGCCGTTGGTTTGGAGCATGTTATAAACACGGTTGCCCCCCGCGCCTCCGTCCGAGCTCTGTGCGGAGGGTTGCTCGTAAGAGCCGTTAAGACCGCCAACGATGTAGTTGGTAGCAATATAGTACTTGAAGTATTCGGGGGCGTTGGGATTGTCAATCTCGCCGCCTTCGGTGTAGGTCGGGCCCACGAAAACACCGGTGTAGATGTTGGTATTCTGGGCGGCAGGATTGTTGGTGAGCTGGAAGGGGCTTGTTGCGGTGTTGTCGTTACCCCAATCATTGAATGATCCGCGGGCGTACACCTGACTGGTTCCCGGGATAAAATTCCCGAGGGCAATTTGCTGGGTCATATCAACCTGAAACATGATTGAGTTCGTAACCGGGGACAGGCCCGTCGGCACCTGGTTGTCAAAATAATAGGTCGGCAGGACCGCGGTGCCGCCGCTGGCAGTCGGCAGGCCCCAGGTGCGGTTTGCTACGTCGTTTTCCCAGAGGGTGCCCGTATCAATGTAGTACTTGTACTGCAAGGTGGCACCGTTGGCATCGGAAGTATCGGTAACGGTGCCGCTGTAAACGTTGGAATTGGCGGCAGCGACATTGTTGGTGAGTTGGAAAGGACTCTCTGGCGAATTCCCCCAGTTGTTGAACGTGCCTCGCGCGTAAACGTGGCTTCCAGGCGGGAAGGTGCTCATTTGAATTTGCGCGGTCATGTCCACGGAGAAGGTGACCACAGAGTTACCTTGTGCGGACGCCGCGACCGCGGTGCAGAGCAGAAGCCCTGCTACAGTCGTTAGCCGGAATGTGTGGGTTTGAATCTTAAGGTTCATAGCTATTTGCTCGTTATACTTTGGGGCGTTCGGTCAATCTACGCCCCTTAAGGTATGCTATGGGGTTCAAGCTACAACCGCATGTTTGTGCGGTAGGGATTATAAGCAAACCTCAAGGCTGGCGGGCCTTCCAGCCCCGCACGCGATCGAAGTATTCCTGCGCGAGCCTATTTCCCGGTTCGAGGCGCAAAGTCTCGGTGAATTGGCGCAGGGCATCGTCGAATTGCCCTTCCATGGCCAGCAACACGCCGAGGTTTAGACGGGCCTGGGCGTAGGCGGGCCGCAGCCGGATGGCTTCGTTGTATTCACTCTGCGCCTCCGGTTTCTGGTTGTCCGCAGCCAACTCATTGCCCAGCTCGAAATGGGCTTCCGCGGCTTCGGGTTCGAGTTGGATGGCCCGGCGATACTGTTCGATGGCTTCGGCGCGCCGGTTCAATTTCGAGAGAGCGCGGGCCTTTTGGCAGCAGAAAACCGGATCATGCGGCCGGAGGCGCAGCGCGTGATCGTAGTTGGGCAGGGCCGACTCAAACTTGCCTTCCGCCGTCAGAAGATTGCCCAGCTCGTACCAGCCTTCCGCCGAGGCCGGCCGCAGGGCGACCGCTTGCAGGAGAGAGGCTTGCGCCTCGGCCGACTGCCCCTGCCGCCCCAGCAACCGGCCAACCTGGAAGCAGGGCAGAAAATCGCGCGGTTCCAGATCCTCCGCCCGGCGCCATTCGGATATCGCCTGCCTTAAGTCGCCGATGGCCTCCAGAAAATCAGCGAAGTTCTGATGCAGATAGTGGTCCTGCGGCGCTCGGTTCAGTGCTTCCCGGAACTCGTTCCGCGTCTGGTCCGCGGCGGTCTGGCTCGTGCGCTGGCGCAGTTCCTTTTCCTGGGCCTGGAACGCTGCCAACCGCGCTCTGTTATTCGACTGCCCGCTCAACGGCGGCTGCTTTAATCGCCGGATCAGGGCTTGGATGACAAAGAGTTTATTCCAATCCATCAACCCCAGCAGGTGCTCGCAGGTTTCCTGAGAGGCCCAGGGGCCAGTGGCCCGGCTCCGTACCGCCGCTGGTAGCGCCTGCGCCACCTGCTCCGCCCACATCCGCCCCAGGCGATAATTGCCTGAGAAGTTCAAATGCACGTGCTCGTAAAACGTCTCCTGCCCGCAGACCCCCGCCGCCTGGTTGGTTCCCAGCACCATCGCCGCATCGAGCAATACCAGATTCTCGTTCGCCCGCCTGGCGCCCTCCTCCCTTATCAACCCGTTGATCCGTGAATCGGTCCGAAAGGGCAGCGCATCCGCATCGCACGCTTGCTGCAAATGCTCGCGCGCCGCCGCGCCGATGGACCCCTCCAGCAGGCTCTGACCCCACCGATATTGCAATTCCGCGTACTGGGAATCCAGCCTGGCCGCCTGCTCGAAAAACTGCGCCGCCACCGCCGCGTTGCTGCCAGCCGCGGCGGCCACGCCTTCGGTGTAGAACTGCTCGAAGTGGGCCCGGTCAGCCGCCGGCAGGTTGCTGTTGGACAGCGACCCAAAGGGCGGACAGTCCTTGAGGTTGACGGCCACCGTGTTGAGGATGACTTTCGCTCCTGAATCCAAGCCAGCCCGGACTATGTCGTCCAGGTTGCGTTGGAAGTTGCGATAGACCGTTTGCTTGCGCGGTTCGTCGGGCCGGAGGCGGTTGCCGAGGAACATCTCCATGCCGCCCCAGGAAGCTGGGGTAGCCGCTCGACCCCGGACCTGGCGGGCCAGAGCCATCAGCAGTTGGCCGACCCGACTCTGCTGCACGGCCAGGCTCAGCCGCACCAGGGCCAGAGGCGGCGCCTGGGCGCCAAACACCGTCGCGGCACCGAAGGGCCCGACCATTTCGTTATTGCCCATGTAGATGATCCACAGGTCGCCGTGCTGGCGGGCGCACTCGCGGGCAATGGGCAGTATCACATGGGAGTTGATGGCCGTGATGGCGACGTTGACGATCTCGAACTCCTGGCCAGGCAACCGTTCCCGCAAGAGTACTTGGAGGTAGCGGCCGGCGCCAAAGGCCGGCTCGGGGTCACCCATCGCTGCCGACTCACCCAGAATAAAGATGCGATAGGTGTCCTCAGCCTTGGTCGCCGGCAGAGTGATCGGACGCACAGACCTCGCCAACTCCGGCGGGAAGAATCTCAGGCTGAACGTGTCGTTGTTGACGAGCAGGACCTAGCCGCCGACGCGAATCTTCTCGAAGAAGCCGGTGGCGTAGCCGTAGCCCGCCAGGCGCAAGGCGCCCTCCAGGACGGCCAATGTGAGTAACGGCAAGAGTACGAACGCTATGAGGCGAAAGAGCCATTGGCGCCCCCCGCTCGGAGCAGGCGCAGCCTTCGGAGGCGTCTGTGCTCCCGGGGGGGGTGCTCGCCCCTGCCAGCGTCCCGAGCGGGACTTCTCAGACCGTCGCTTCACTGCCGATTTATGCCCCATGTGATGGGTTCTCGGAGGCCCATTGTTGTTAAGGACTACGGCTTCTCAAGGCTTTGACCTGGGCGAGATATTTCATGGCAGCCTGGTTGTTGGGTTCGGCACGGAGCGTTTCTTCGAATTCCTGCTGCGCCGCATTGAACTGGCCTTGTTTGGCCAACATGACACCGAGGTTGAAGTGACACCGGGGGTTTGAGGGCTGGAGGCGGACGGCTTCGGCGAATTCGGCTTTTGCCTCCGGGATGTTCTCATCGAAGGCCAGCTCACCAGCGAGTTCGAAGTGGGCCTCCCAATAATTGGTGTTGAGCTGGATCGCTTGGCGGAACCGCTGAATCGCCTCAGGCCGGCGATTCAGCTTTTCCAGTGCCTTGCCCATGTCGCAAAGGGTCCGAGGGTCCTGGGGTCGGCGTTGGTGTGCTTGCTCGTAGTCTGCCAGCGCTCGGTCATACCTTTCCTGGCCGGCATGCACGGTGCCAAGTTCCTGCCAGGCCTCGATCATGCTGGGGTGGGCGGCTACGACCTGAGCCAGGCACGTTTCGGCCTCGGCCCACTGGCCCTGCAGGGACAAAAGCCGGCCGAGCTGGTAGTACGAGAGGAAATCCTGGGGCAACAACTCATGCACCCGCCGCCACTCGCTGGTCGCTGCTTTCAAGTCGCCGATAGACTGGAGGAATGCGGCGAACGTCTCGTGCAGATAATGGTCGTCGGCCGCGTGATTGAGCGCGTCATGGAATTGCTCTCGGGCCCGCTCTGCGGCGGCAGGGGTCATTCGCTGGCGGAGCTCCTGAATGCGGTTTTCGAGGGCTGCTCGCCGCTGGGGGTTGTTGAACTGGCTGCTCAGGGGTGGTTGGAAATAGCGCCGCACCAGTGACTGCAGGACCAGGGCGCGGTTCCAATCCGTCAAGCCCAGGAGGCGCTCACAGGCGGCCTGCGAGGCCCAGGCCGTCGCCGCCCGGCTCTTCATAGCTGGCGGCAGCAACCGTTCCACTTGATTGGCCCACGCCAACCCAAGGCGATAATTGCCGTCAAAGTTGAAATGCACGTGTTCGTAAAATGTCTCCTGCCCGCACACTCCCGCCAGCTCATTCGTCCCGAGCACTGCCGCAGCGTCAAACAACACCAGCTCCCGCTTTACCTGTCTCGCTGCCTCCTCCCGGATGGAGCCGTTGATCCGCGAGTCCGAGCGGAATGGGAGGGCATCATCGTCGCACGCCCGCTGCAAATGCTCCCGCGCCCCGGCATAGTTGGTCAACCCAAGCAGGCATGTCCCCCAGCGAAACTGCAGCTCCCCGTAGTCTGGATCCACCTTCGCCGCCTGCTCATAACCCGCCGCCGCCGACCCCAAGTCTCCGTGACCTGCCGAGGACATACCGTCCGCATAGAGCTTCTCAAACATCGCCCGGTTCCCTGCCGCCAGGTTGCTGTTCAAGACGGAGGCAAATGGCGGACAGTCCCGCAGGTTGACGGCCACGGTGTTCAGTATGATCTTGGCCCCGGAATCCAACCCCGCTCCCACTATATCATGCAGGTTCTGCTGAAAACTCCGATACACCCTCTCCTTGCGGGGTCCGTCCGGCCGAACCCGGTTGCCCAGGAACATCTCCATCCCACCCCAGGACGAAGGCTGCGCTGATTTGCCCCGAACCCGGCGCGCCAGCGCCATCAAGAGTTGGCCTACGCGTGTCCGTTGAACAGCCAGGCTCAGCCGCACCAACGCCAGCGGTGGGGCTTGCGCGCCGAACACCGTCGCCGCTCCAAAGGGCCCCACCATCTCATTGTTGCCCATATAGATGATCCACAGGTCGCCTTCCTGCCGGGCGCACTCGCGCGCAATCGGCAGAATCACATGGGAGTTGATGGCGGTGATCGCCACGTTTACCACCTCAAAGCTCACGTCCGGAAACCGCTCCCGCAGGAGCACCTCCAGGCAGCGCCCAGCGCCAAAGGCCGGCTCCGGGTCGCCCATCGCCGCCGATTCGCCCAGGATGAAGATGCGATAGGTGCCGGGCGGCTTCGTGGCCATCATGCTTATCGGCCCGGAGAAACGCTCCAACTCGGGAGGGAAGAAGCGCAGGCCGAACTTCTCATTGTTCACCAGCAACTCGTGACCGCCGCTGTGAATCCTTTTAAAGAAGCCGGTGCCGTAACCGTAGCCCGCAAGCCGCAGCAGGCCTTCGAGGGCTGCCAGCAGCAGCAAGGGGAGAATCACCGCCGCGATCAGGTGAAAGAGCCAACGGCGTGCTGGCCCCGGAGCGGATGCCTCAGCAGCGACGGAAGGCGACGGCGAGCCGGGTGTCCGGCGTTGGTTTTGCCGGGCCGGCGAGCCCTGTTTGTTGGAGCGCGGCTTCAACAAACCGGGACAGGCGCCTCCCCTGTCAGAGGGTGATGCTCGGACCCGAGCTTGTCAGCGCATTGTTTCAACCGTGCAGGTATTTCACCACGGCTTCGGTCCGCGAGTGGACGTGCAGCTTCTCATACACCGTCCGCACGTAGCTCCGGACGGTATCAATGCTGATTTTCATCCGGTCGGCAATTTCCTTGTAGGCGTAGCCCTTGGCCAGTTGGTCCAGGAAGTCCTTCTCCCCCGGCGTGAGACGCGAGACGTGCGAGTCGCCGTCCGAGGACTTTGAGAAATACTGCACGACACGGCGCGCCAATTGCGGCGTCATGGGCGCCCCTCCCGCGTGAACGTCCCGGATGGCCTCCAGCAACCGCGACGAGGCCGTGCGCTTGAGCAAATAGCCGCTGGCCCCGGCCTTCAGCGAATTGAAGAGCGAGTCGCTGTCCTCATAGACGGTCAGCATGAGGAACTGCACGGCAGGCAGGCTGGCTTTCAACTGGCGGACGCATTCCACGCCGTTCATCCCCGGCAGGTTGATGTCCATCAGCACCACATCCGGCGGGCGGTTCGGGATTTCTTTCAACGCAACCTCGGCGTCGGCGTAGTCCCCCGCCCAGCGGAGGGCCGGCGCCCGGCGCACCATCGTCGCCAGACTGGTGCGAATGCCCTCGTCGTCTTCGACAATGGCAACTTTGATTGGCATGTCATGGGCCAAGCTTGCGCTCATGCGGCTAAGGATGGCACCCGCCAGCGCAGCTTCGCAACCGCATGAATATGCGGCAGTTTGCACCCGATCTCAACCCCTGATTCCCAAGAGCCCGCGGTCTGTTCAGCGCTCTACGGACCTGTTGGAAGACTCACAACCAGCCGGACGACCGCGCCTTTTCCAGGCTTGCTCGCCACCGTCAAAGTTCCGCCCATGGCTTCCGCGCGGCGGGTCATATTCCCGAGTCCCTGCCGCCGGCGCCCGGCTTTCAGGACCTCCGGTTCGAAGCCGCCGCCATCGTCCTCGACCTGAATCTCAAGCGAGTCAGCCGAGGCGCGGACGTGCAGCCGGACTTCCCGAGCGCCGGCGTGCTTGAGGGCATTGGTCAGGGCCTCTTTGACGACCAGGAAGATGTTGTGGCGCATCTCGGGCGGCAGCACCTTGGAGGGCAGCTCCTGGGGCAGGTCCAGCCGGCAATGGGTGCCATCGCCCTCGAAGAGCTCGGTGGCAAAGTGCGTGATGTACTCGACCAGGCTTTGCAAGGAGTCGCTCCCGGGGCGCAAGGCCCAGACGATCTCTTCCAGCGCTCGCACGGTCTGGCCCGCCGACTGGGAAATCTTCTGCGCGTGGGCCTCCACGAGGCCCGGACTCTCCTTATCGGCCTTGGTGAGGTCGCTCAACAGCGAAATACGCGTGAGCGAGGACCCCAAATCATCATGCAGATCCTGGGCGATGCGCGCCCGCTCGCGCTCCAGGGCGCGTTCTTGCTCCATCTGCTTGAGGCGGCGATGATTCTTGCGCCTCTCCCATATCCGGGCGCTGCCGCCGACGGTCCCCAACAAGCACACCCCGGTCAGGGCGATAAACCACCACGCCTGCCACAAGTGCGGCAAGACAATCAGGCGGACGCTGGCCCCCTTTTCGTTCCAAGCCCCGCCGCCATCGCAGGCGATGACGCGAAACTGGTAATTGCCCGGCGGCACGTAATTGTAGAACGCTATCCGCCGCGCGCCCGCCTCGACCCAGTCCGGGTCCAGCCCTTGGAGCTGATAGCGAAAGCGCACGCGCTCCGGCGAGCTGAAACTCATGCCGGTGTAGCGGAGTTCGAGGCGGTGTCTGCCGGGTTGCAGGGCAACTTGCCTGGCGCCCGCCGGGTCGGAAGGGTTTGGGCTCTTGGGCTGGCCGGCCGCCGGAGCCTGCTTCACCTCGGCGGCTACTCCGTCCACCAGGGTTTCCTCCAGCACAACGGGTGGAGCCGGGGCATCGGTTATCCGGGCGCGCGGGTCCACGACGACAATGCCTTTGAGCGTCGAGAAACAAAGCCTGCCCGAGTCGGTGCGCAGACCGGCTGGGAAGAAGCCGCCCGTGCATTCCTCGGACGGCATGCCCTCCCCGCGGCCATAGACCTGGGGGTAAACAGCGGCCAATTTGCCGTCGGCCAACTCGTCCAGTTCGCGCTTGCTGACGCAGGCGATGCCGCGGTTGCTTCCCAGCCAAAGCCGGCCGGCATCGTCTTCCAGGATTTGGGAGACGGTATTGTCCGGCAAGCCTTCGCGCGTAGTAAAGGTGGCGAGCTGCTCCTGGCGCCACCGGCTAAGGCCGCCGCCCGCCGTGCCGATCCACATGACCCCCTGTGCATCGCAGTGCAGCGTGCGAATCCAATCGCTCAGCAGGCGGCCCCCTTTGCCAAAGCAGGTGCGCCCATCCTCCCTGAACCGGTACAGTCCGCCGCCTTCAGTCCCAATCCACATCGCTCCTTCCCTGTCCTGCACGATCGCCGTGACGGGATAAAGTTGGGAGTAATTGGTCTCGCGCATCCAGTCGCCTTGTGACTGCCTCCAGACCTCCCCTTCACGCGTTCCCGCCCACACACTCCCGTCGCGGGTTTCTGCCAGCGATATGACGCTCAACCCTGCCAGGGCCGCGATTTCTGTTCCACCCCCGGCTGCCTTGGGGTCTCTAAAATACCAGAGCCCTCGGTCGGCGCCCACCCAGCAACTGCCTTCGCGGGTCCTCAGCAGAGTGATGGCTTCGGGTTGGCCCAGAGTGAAGTTTGCGCTGGTCAGCGGGCTGAAGCTTCTCCCCTCCCAGCGATAAAGGCCGTCGCTCGGTTTGCCCGCCCAGATCACCCCCGGCGCCACCTCCGCCACCCCCTGAACCGATCCATAGCCCAATCCTTCGTTCTGTCCGAACACCGAGAGCGTGCTGCGGCGCAAGCGGTTCAGGCCGCCACCCGTGCCCACCCACAGGTTCCCCTCGTGGTCCACGAGCAACGCCTCGACCGAATTGTCCGATAAGCCGCTGCTGGCGTTAATTGGAGTTAACTTTCCTTCCTTGAAGCGAAACAAGCCCTCGCTCACCGAGCCCGCCCAAATTGTCCCGTCCGGCTCCTCAGCCAGCGCGCTGATGTAAGGCCGGGCCAAATGGCGCGGGATGCGATAGCGGCGCCATTGGCTGCCCTCGCGGCACAGCACGATGTCATCCCCCACGCCCAGCCAGATGCGGCCGGTCTTGTCTTCCAAGAGACAATGCGGTTCCTTCAGCAAGCCCTCGACCGATGCGTCTGCCAGCACGACGAACTTGCCGTCCACGAACCGGAAAACTCCGGCGCCGTTCACACCTACCCACATGACCCCATGCCGGTCTTTGAACAGCGTGGTGATGTGCTTGCCTTTGAACTCACCGGCGTCCGCGGGCGCAAACCGCTCGTTCTGCCAGACTGCGAGGCCCGCCTCGGTCCCCACCCACAAGAGCCCTTCCCGGTCTTCGCCCAGGGTGGTGATGGAGTTGGCGGGCAGCCCCTCCGTGGTTGTGAACGTGGTGAACTGTCCGTCTTGCCAGCGCGTCAACCCGCCCCCGACCGTTCCAATCCAGAGCGCGCCGCGACTGTCCTCAAAGAGCACCCGCACTTCCCCGCTGCGCAGACCTTCACGCAAACCGAAGGACACGAAGCGGACGCCGTCAAACCGGGCGACCCCGTCCTCGCTTCCGACCCAAAGATAGCCGTCGCGCGTCTGCGCCAGCGCCCGCACCGAGTTCTGCGGCAGGCCTTGCTCGCGTTGCCAGGCGCGAAAGGTCAACTGCTGCCCGCCGCCGCCGAAGCCGGTAGTGGCCCCGCCCGGTTCGGCGTTCGCTCCCATAACGAAGTCCTCGAAGGACGTGGCGACTCCCATGTCGCTGAACGTCCAGCCGCCTCCCCCTCCGCCATGGCGGAGGCGGATTTGGTTGAATGACGCGTTCGCGACGAACCGTGTGGTCAGGCTTTTCGGCTGGCTCGCTTCAGTGGCGCCCGGCGCGAGGTCGGGATTCAACCAGACCGTCACGCGGTCATCTCCGCCCGCCACGTATTCCACCTTGAACACAATCGTCCGATCATAGCCGCGGCGAGGCAGCTCGTAAGGCAGGTGAACGCCGGCGCTGGGGGATTCAGGACGCGAGGAGTTGAGATCGAAGTCCCCGGCCACATTGTTGGAGGGGCCGGTCTGGGCCGTATTGTAAGCGCTGTAAGCCCAGGCTTTAAGCGAGTTGCCCACGCCGAGGCGTTCCTTATCCCCCTCAAAAAGCTGGAACCCTGCGAAGTATTCCTCGGTCTCCACGTCGGACAGCGGGTCCACGTGGAATTTGAAGTAGAGGGTATTGGTAGCCGTGTCATCCCGCTGAACCGCCCCGCCGAGGATATCGCTGCCGGGGCCAGTGTCGTGAGCGAGCGTTGCGCCGAGGTCGCTCCAAAGGACAACCGCGCTGCCCGGAACTGCCCAAAGCATTAATGCGGCGGCCAGCAGCGACCACGCTGACAGCGCGGAGAACCGGGATGTTGCCGGCGCTCCGGCCACGAACGTATGAAATACTCGGGCTATCGAGCGCCGCCAGGGAGGCGGGCAGTGTTCACTTCTTTGCAGCAAACGATTTGACGCGCTGTCCAGCTTCGACCCTTTGCTCCGGTGCCGGTTGCTTCGCGACGGCACTCATCTTAGGCCACGACCCGGCGATGGCAACCGCAAAATCAGGTCAAACCCGCAGTGGAGCCCGCGAGCCCGCTCACTCGATCGCCAGTGTCGTGCCCGCGATGTGCCGTGTGCCGTTCGCGGAGTTGAAGTAATAGACGACTATGGCGCGGTGTTTCGAGAGCAGCGCCGCCCAAGGATAGCCCAAGTCGCCGTTGCCGCCGTCGTCGCGCAGGACGATTTCCGGCGCCGCAGCCAACGTCTCGCACTCGGGGTCCAGAACGCGGGCGCGGACGCCGAACGGGGCATGCCGGTAGCCGTACACCAGCAGCACGCGCCGATCCGGCAGGCGAAGCGCGTAGTGCGGGTGGCCCTGGAAGCCGGCATCCTGCCAAGGCTGGAAGCTCTTGCCCTGATCCACGGAGCGGGCCACGGCGGTGTGGTCGTCGAGGCCTCCCGTTCGCATGAAGGCCACTAAGTCCCCTTTTGGCGTTTCATAGAGGGATGTCTCGTTAAAGAGGACTTTGGCGTCGGTTGCAACCGGGCACGAGTAATGCCAGGTGCTGCCTTGGTCAGCGGAGATAAACAGATGCGTGCCGGGTGCTCCTGGCAAAGTAGAAGTCTTGGACGCTACCACCCAATACACCCTTCCGTCCTTGCCCTGGCACATGGCCCCACGGTTGTAGGCCGGCACCTGCTTGCCGAACGGGTCAAAGACGGTTTCCCCGGGCGTGGGCGGAGGGATAATCGGACTTTGCCACGTGATGCCGCCGTCTCCGGAGCGGAGCAGGTACCCGCCCAGGAACGCAAAGTTACCGTGGCAGAAGGCGTTCTTCAGCCTGGCCGCCGCCTCGGCCTTCAGCAAAGCCCAGCCGTAGCTGGTGCAAAGGATCGAACCGTCGCGCAATTGGACCATGCAGGGGTCCTGCGAACCACCAAAGGGATTCGCGTAGATCAACTCGGGCGTCTGGCTCCAGTCCTTGCCGCCGTCGCGCGACCGCACCAGCATCAGGTAGCTGTTCGGGTCGGTGTGGTCGGTAGCGGGTTCACCTAATATGCGGCGTTCAGGCGCGCGGCGGAAGGCAACGAGCAACTCCCCGTCCGGTCGCCGCACGATTGAAGGGAAGCTGCTGTAGAACTTGTCGTCCTTATAGATTACGAAGTCCTCCAGCTTGCGAATGCCCGTGGCGGAAGCATTAGCCGCCGGTTCGGCCCCGGTTGCCGCCCGGGCGCCTGGTGCGACGAGCATCTCCATTGTCAGGGCGAGACCCAGTAATAGGCTTGGTAGGGACGCGTTCCACCGCGTCCCTGACAAAACCTGTCGCCAATCCAGGGACGCAGTGGAACGCGTCCCTACCCGTGAAGACTGGGCACCCTGCGTCACGAGCGGTTCAGCGCGCTCAGCACGGCGCGCACCGAGGCGAGCTCAATGTTGGTGTCCACACCGGCGCCCCAGCGGGTGCGGCCGTCGCAATGCTTGACCTGGATGTAGGCGATGGCCGCGGCTTCTTCGCCTGAGCTCAAAGCGTGCTCGCTGTAATTGGCGATCTCGAACCGCGGCACACCTGAGGAGACAAAGCCGTGGACCAGGGCCGCCAGGGGGCCGTTGCCTTCGCCCGCCAGCTCGATCGGCTTGCCGTCACGAAGCAGGCGCGCGCGGCAGCGGACCTTGCCGTCGCGGCTTTCGGTCTCGAATCCCTGGAGTTGCCACGGCGCGGCGCGCTCGATGTATTCGCGCCAGAACATTCCCTTCAGCTCGGCGCCGGTGACTTCGCGGGCGAGGCGGTCCACCTCCTCGTTGGCGATGGGGCCAAACTCGCGCTGCATGTCCTTGGGCAGCTCGATGCCGTATTCGCTCTCCAGCAGGTAGGCGACACCCCCTTTGCCTGATTGGCTGTTGACGCGAATGACCTCCCGGTACTGGCGGCTGATGTCGTTCGGATCAATGGTCAGGTACGGCACGTCCCAGTGTTGCTGCCGGCCCGCGCTCCATTCCGCCAGGCCCTTCTTGATCGCATCCTGGTGCGAGCCGCTGAAGGCCGTGAAGACCAACTCTCCGGCATAAGGGTGGCGGGGCGGGATTGTCATGCCCGTGCAACGCTCATATACATCGCACACCGCGTTGAGGTCGGTGAAGTCGAGCTGCGGGTCAACGCCCTGCATGTAGAGATTGAGCGCGACCGTCACGATGTCCAGGTTGCCGGTGCGCTCGCCGTTGCCGAAGAGGGTGCCTTCCACGCGGTCACCGCCGGCGAGGAGGCCCAACTCGGTGGCTGCCACGCCCGTCGAACGGTCGTTATGGGTGTGCAGGCTGATGGTGAGCGAGTCGCGGTTCTTGATATTGCGGCAGGTCCACTCGATCTGGTCCGCATAAACGTTGGGCGTGGCCACCTCGACCGTGTCGGGCAGGTTGAGGATCATCTTGTGCTGCGGGGTGGGCTTCCAGACATCCATGACGGCTTCGGCGGCATCCTTGGCGAATTCGACCTCCGTGGCGCTGAAGCTCTCCGGAGAATACTGGAGACGGACCTCGGTGCCCTTGAGCTTGGGCAAGCGTTCGTGAATCCATTTCGCGCCGCGCACGGCTACGCGGAGGATTTCCTCCTTCGACATGCCGAACACGACGCGGCGCTGCGCCGGGGAAGTCGAGTTGTAAAGGTGGATGATGGCTTTCTTCGCCCCGACCAGCGATTCGACCGTCCGCTCGATCAAATCTTCGCGCGCCTGCACGAGGACCTGGAGCCACACGTCATCCGGGGCGCGGTGCTCCTCGATCAGCCGGCGGTTGAACGTGAACTCGGTATTCGAGGCCGAGGGGAAGCCGACTTCGATTTCCTTGAAGCCACACTTCACGAGCGTCTGGAACAGCTCGAGCTTCTGGCCGACGTTCATGGGGACGGCCAGCGCCTGGTTGCCGTCGCGCAGGTCCACGCTGCACCAGATGGGCGCGTGCGTGAGGGTGCGGCTGGGCCACTGGCGCTCGGGCAAGTGGACCGGCGGGAACGGACGATATTTGGCAGATGGTTGCTTGAGCATGGTCGTTTCGCTTTCTAGTTATCACTGCCGGGAGGCCAGGGAAATGAAAAACCCCACCACCGGCTGCGGCAGTGGGGTTTAGTAAACTCTCGTGAAAGGCTACAACCCGACTGCCGCGCGGCACAGCAGCAGCGCGCTCGATAGCAGCAGGTTCAGTTTGCGATTCACGCGGTCAATCTAGCAACCCCCACGGGGGGTGTCAACTGCTTTCTTTCGGGCTATCTTTCGGGCTCCGCCGAGCAAAACAGGACTGTGGACAAAGTAGCGCAGATTTTCAATCTGCTGTATCGCCGATTTGTAATCTCTAAACTGTCTGACGTAATAGCCTGTCATTAAGTCGCTTACAGCCTTTGCCATGTTGGCTATGCCACAGTTTATGCCACTGCTTGCAGCGAGTGGACCTGTGCGCCACGCACTGATCGCTGACACTGGGAATTGTATGCGCGGTGTGCTGTTAGACTGCAAGGTGAAACCTCAAATAGGGCATTGAAAACCTCAGCCCGTGATTCTTGCACATTGTTGAACAGACGGGTGGCGTAAGATGACCAGCCCTGCTTACTGCGGATCTGAGCAATGGCCTCGGCTTCGCGGAGGAAACCAGCTTGCCGCAAGGCACCCTCTGTCGCCTTCAAGCCTGGCTCGCGACCATTGACTAGTTCGACAAAGATCTCTTCAACGCCGCACCGCAGCCCGAAAGAGATCAGTTCCTGGATCGGCCCGCGCTCATCCGCAATGCCTGGCAGCAGCGGGCAGTACATGCCATAAGTTCGCAGTCCTAAACGGTGGGCGGTTTCCAGCGCCACCGTCCTTTCCGGAATGGAGGAGGCCAAAGGTCCGACGGCTCGGATGACCTGTGTTTTGTCCGGCGGTGCGGCTAAACTCAGTCCAACGAGCACGCGCGGTTGATGCTTGGCAATTAAGTCGAAGTCGTTCTGCACGGCTGCGTTCTTGGTCAAAATCCGGACGGTCCAAACCGGTTCAGCCAAGATGGCCTCCAGACACCTGCGGCCCAGAATGTATTGTTGGGCCTCCGGGGCCCAGGCATCGACCGTGGTGCACAGTTGGATCAAGCCGCGTTGATGAGCGGTCCGGGCGTCGCGGGCTACTCGGTCGGGCGTGGAGGGGTCTACAATGGCATAGCCTGTTCCAAACGGATTTTCCTGGGCGACTTTGAAGGAAGAATGCATGCGCAGCAAGGCGCCAGTACTGCAGTAACGGCAATCCTGTCCAGATTTCGCTCCGACGTTGACCGCGAACTCGGCCAGTCCTTTGCGCTCAAATTCCGGGGTCCGGGTAATACGGTTTCTTCAAAGTGGTAACGTGGATTCTCATAATGTTCGCTCTGTGCATAAGGCGCTTCAGCCGGAATGCAGAGGTGTTCTCGGCGTTCAGAGCGGATCAATCTTTTGGTCCGCTGACCCATCCGTGCAAGACGCAAAGGTAGCCATTCAAATAGAGCTCGGTGTGCTGGTTGCCAAGGGGCAAGACAAATCCGATGGCTTGGTTAATGCTGGCAAACTGACGGGGTCTCCATTTGTTGTGACCATTTCGTGGCAACGACTGTGTTGAATTCTCAAGGCTGGTAATATGGATGACTTGCTTTTTCATGTATTTCCTTTCCTTAAATCTGACGTTGGATTTGCGCACTTGCGGCAGAGCCGATAGACGCCGTGGCGATCGACCCAATGCGCCGGCTACTTTCCGCCAGTCCGAAGTTTTTATTCGGGTTGCTGATGGCCCGACGCGCCCCGCGACCGCGGGTGTCGGAGGCCCCACAGAAGTTGAGAGGATCTTTGAAATAGCTTGGCCAACTTCGACCTGAGGAGATGGCAGGATAACGGCTTCAAGAGGCTTCTGTGGGGTGTTCATGCGGGCTCCCTTTCTGGGGCCGTCTTTTCTGCAAAGAGCGCTCTGACGCTGGCGTCGGTGTAACAAGCCACATTCAGGCCGACCAGACAACGGCGGAGCAGGCCGCGGGCTTCCAGGTTCTGCATCGACCGGTAACTGAGGCCCGTGGCCGCGACCAGTTCCTGGCGAGTCCAACAAAGGCGTGGTTTTGCGAGGGCGTCTTTCATGTGTCACCGTTCAATTTGGCCATTGCGTTGCATCCTTTGCTGAAGCTCTTGGCTCAGGTTTGTGATGAGCTGTCGCTCCGGCCTGACGCGGATGAGGCCGCGGCGGTGAGGAAAAGGCTGACTTCGGTGAACAACTTCCATGATGTTTGGAATCCCGCTCGCGGACTGCCTCGGGAATCCCGCCATGGTTGAGCCGTGATTTGACCAGCCGGCTAATCCCAAACAACAGGAACAGCAGTAACAACGTTACGGCCAACGCCTCGTACGGGATGAGCAAGCCCGCGGCCATCCCCTCGCCGCCGGTCGTGAGTCCCAGGAAGGCCAGCCCTGCGATTAGCGCCGCGAGCAAATTGGGCGGGCCCAGCCTGAGGTGATCTTGGAAAACACGACGGACGACAACGAAAGTGATCAGGCAGGCCGCAGCGGCCACAATGACTGCAAAGAGTGAGATCATAGGGTCTTTTGAGAATCGGGCGAAGGCTTCGCGGTCCGTGCGCATCCCGAAGCGCTTCGCCCATAATCGGCCAGGCTGGAGGCGAACCGTCGTCTAGCGGGCCGAGGGTATTGAGGTTGAGGAGGCGAATGCATTACAGCTTGCCGAGCGCGAGTGCCTCGAATTTCCGGACCAGGGTGCTCGTGTCGCGGATGAACCAGTAGCGCAGTTGGCCGTCGAGGATGGAGGCCATCTGTTTCAGTTCCGCCTCGTTCACTTGGCTCGGAGAACCGCCAATGCCGATGATATCCAAGCGGACATTCATTGCTTTGAGTTGGGAGGCGATTTGAACGGGGTCAGGTCCCGTATTGGAGTAGCCATCCGTCAGCAGCAAGATAGCCGGCGAAACCGCGGCCCCCAGGGTCATGAGTTCTTGGCCGGCGGCGATCAGACCTGCAGCAATATTCGTGGCGATCTCAAGCTCGCCGGCGTCAATAGCTTGGAGCAGGTGGTGAAGGTTTGCCTTGGCCGGAAGCAGCGGGGCGGCAACGCTCGCTGACTCGGCGTAAAAGGTAACGCCGACGAGGGCCTCGGGTTTCTGCTGCGCACACTTCTGTAGGAAACCCGTCGCGGCCTGCTTAGCCGCGGCAAACCGCGAGGGCGGGTAATCGTTGTCAGCCATGCTCGGACTGGCGTCCAGCACAAGCTCGTAAGCCAACCTGCCGTAGGAGGTGAAGTGGAAATCAGGTGGGAAGCGGTAGTCGCCGAAGATTTCGCTGGTGAACAACCGACCGGCCTGCCTCAGCATGTTGCGTAGTGATGTTTTCATGATGTTTGGTGGGAGTTAGATTTGAAGTTATTTGGAGAAGAAGTTGACGGTGATGGTCTCCTGCTTGCCGGACACGAGGTCCTTGAGGACCACGTTCACCATGCCGGAGCTGTCGTATCCCATGGTGACTTCCAGGCTGGGCTTGCCCGACGGACGCGGGGGCAACTCCGTTTGCCTTTGCCCCACGACTAGGCAGTCCTTGACCGGCTGACCATCCTCTCCCTGCAAGACAGAGACGACAAAGACCCGCTGGTCATCCGTAACTGAACCATACTGCTTGGTGGCGCTGCACGGCAGCGGCTGGTTCTTCTCCAGGATGACCGAGCACGACTCGGCCATGGAGACGGGATCCTGAACCGACACCCCCAGGCTGTGAGGCATTACGTCGGTATGCTGGATGGCGGGTGCGGGAATCGCTTTGAGCGACTTGTCCACCATGGTGGCCCCCGAGTTGAAGACCAGCTTGGCAGCGTGAATGGCGGCCCCTTCGGCAATGGCCAAATCCGGGCTGACATTACCTCCGTGGATGCGATCCGGCCCAAACCTGCGCTTGAGCATATCCTGATAAGCCACCAAACGGCTCGATCCGCCGATGGGCAGCACGTGGCTGATCTCCTTCGGGTCTACCTTGCCATTAGCAATGGCCTCGTCGATCACCTTCTCAGCGCGTGCGATCAGGTCGCTGATTTCCTTCGCAAGAATGTCGCGGGTGATTTCCAGCACGACCTGTTTCCCATCCACGCGAGCGCAGATCTTCACGGCACCGCAGGCCGAAAGACGCTCCTTCTGATTCACGACCTGCTGCGAAAGCTGGAAATAATCCGCTGGATGGGATTCCGGCGTAATCCTCAGGCCGTGCTCGGTGGTGAAGCGGTTCAAGACCTGACGGAGCAGCCGGTCGTCCACATCCTTGCCGCCGAGTTGATTGTCGCCATGGCTGGCAATGACAGTGGCCTTTCCGCCGCCAAAGGAAACCAGCGAACAATCAAACGTTCCCTGGCCGAAGTCGCCGATCAGCACCAGACGGTCTCCCTGCTTTTCGATCAGGCCATTGGCCAAACCGGCTGCGGTGGGCTCGTTGATCAAGGCCATTACCTCAATTCCAGCAATTTCGGCCGAGCGATGCACACTCTGGCGCTGTTTCTCATTGAAGAATGCGGGGACGGTGATAACCGCCTTGCTGGCTGCCCGGTCATCCCCCGTGTGCTTGATGGCCGACGAGCGAAGATGCTTGAGGATCTGCGCCTGGACCCACTCTGGTGTGATGGGTGTGCCGTTCTCGGTGAAATACACCTTGTCAGTGCCGACATCGCGTTTGCACTGCTGGATGACCCGGTCGGGGTAGATGACGCCCATGTTTAACACGGCGGTGCCGACGATGACCTCCTTCAATTGTGGCGCCACATAGACCACGGATGGGGTCTTGAATTCTCCATCGAGGTTGGGGATTACCGTTGGACGACCGTTGTCGTCCACGATTGACAACTCACTGAAGCCGGTGCCGAGATCAATCCCGACAACGGTTGTATTTTTTACTGTATTTTTCATAATGTTGTTTCTTTCCGTTGGCTCTTGTTAACTTGTTGTTTTCACCGCGTCGGCCTTGAACACAGCCACGCGGGCCTGTTGAATGACGCGGCGGCTGCGGCTCAGACCAGGGGTAAAGGTTTCGGCGATGGTTCCATCCGCCTGTGCGTTACCGGCGGGAAGAACCTTGATGGGTTGGTGTTCGCGCGGCTCAAAGGGCGCGCCGGGAGCGGGACGGATGATGCGCAGCCCCGACTCGGTGAGGAAGGACTCGATGGCTTCGGCAGTCGCCTGAATGTTCGCCCGAAGGTTGGGGTCGCCGTTTGCTGAATAGCGCGCCAGCGCGAACTGGATGTTGAGGAACTCCTTGAAGAGGTGGTCCGTGACCCGCCGCTCGATGAAGTCATCCACGAGCTGCTGCTGCTGCTGGACGCTAACGTCCGCCAACAGGCGCAACTGTTCGAGGTTGAACTCCATCGTCTCGAGGCACTGGTTAAGACGTGAACTCTGTTCCGCGCATTTTGCGGCCTCGCGGATGATGGAGCCGGAAGCCTGCTCCACGCGGGACATCCCCTGGTTGATTTGAAGCAGGTACTCCTCTTGCCGCGCCAAAGCGGCCTCGGTTTTCTGCTGGAATTGAAGTTGTTGCTGGCGGTGCTGTGCCGCCCGTTCTTCCAATTGGCGCACGACCGGACCGGCATCAATCAGAACATCAGCGAGGCCTTCGATCAATGTCGCGATGCCCAAAGCTGGTGGTTCGTTGTGTGATGACAGCGAGACAGGACCGGGGACGAGTTCAGTTGCTGGTTTCATGGTGTGTTGCTCCGTTTGTTACTGCTCCGTTGTGTGTATGTGTTGAGCGGGAGCGCTTCGAGCGCGCCCGTAGCTGAGGTGACTCGGGTGAGAAAAGCGGAGGGCAACTTTCCCAACTGACGATAACAGGCGTCATAGGTGATAACGCCGATGCGGCACTGAATGTCGTGTGAAAACTCGCGACGCAGCAGACGCCGAACCGCCGCCCGGGAGGATGCATCTGGCACCAAAATGACGAGTGCGCTGCACCCCTTGGCAAAATCCCGATGCACATTGTTGCGGACATTCCGAAGGGTGGTGTCGTGCTCGCCGCAGACGATCCGTAATTCGCTGTGAGCGCAACGAAACGCCACCATGTCCGCCAGCAAGTGTTCGAAGAGCACCAAGAACCCTCGACTTGCGAGCAGGCGCCCCAACCCCAACTTCCCCGCCCGATGCAGAGCGCTTTCGCGACCGCGCATGATTGCCATAGTCTTATTGGTGAAATGGAAAGTGTCATAGACCGGGCATGGTCTGTGCGAGCTGGGTCAGACGGAGCAGCTTGGTAGCGGCGCCCACTGCGGATTTTCGAACTTCGATGGCTTCGAGCAGACCCAGAGCAATCAGTTCCTCCCTGATCCGTTGGCCCTTGGAGCCGCCGAAGCCGAGGCGATGCAGGCGGGCGGCGATGCCGCTGTCCTTGTGCTGGGCCACGTCCCGCAAAAAGGCCCAATGATCCTCGAGCAGCGTGCCGGCGAGGGCTTCGGCGCCAGCGGGTGCTTGCGTGGGCCCCGGTTGGGGCGCGTCCTCGCCCAGGAGTTCATCCACGTCGAGGGGTTCGAGGACGTCCTCAGGTGTGAACCCCGTTTTCTGGCGTAGCTGTTGGAGCACAGGGGCCATTCGGGCCGCGATTTGATCTTCGGCGGGATATGGCCCCAGGTCCGCGAAAGCGAATTGAACCTCCACCGCCGCGGGCAGGTCGGGTGCGGCGACGAAGGCCCGACCAGGGGGGAATGTGGGCAGACGCTGCCTCTGGCTCTCCGTAAGATTCATGCGGAACCCGACTTCGCGGATGTCCTCGGTTGAGATGGTGCGAAATGCACAGAGGGTGTTGGTATTGTCCTTGATGTCTTGGGACATCAACCCGTATGACTGGCCGGAATAGATGATGGCAACCCCATAGCTGCGCATCTGGCTGATGCCGCGTTTCGCCGGGCTCACAAATCCCGCTCCCGCCTGCTGCGCCTCGAACTCGCGCCCAAATTCCAGCCCGGCTTCATCGTAAAAAATGACGCGGCGCAGGTGGTGGGTGTAGCCCTCCTGAGCCGCCTGCGCCTGAAAGCGGTGCTGCATCATGCCGTCGAGACAGGCGCGATAGGCAGGCGGCGCGCCTTCACGGTCCAAGATGATTACCGAGAACTGGTTCTCCCATTGCGGCGACTCCTCAATGCGCGCGGTATCCTGGAGGAACAGGTTGAAGGTCGCCAGTGCCGAAGCGATAGTGTCGCACCTGCGATCCCCACGGCGACCGAGACCGCGAAAGACTTTTTCGAGCTTGGTGAGGCTCAGCTTCCTGCCCTTGGCCTTCTCGAAAGACTCGGCGCGGACGACAGTATCCAAGAATTTGGGGACATAGTCGGAGCGAACGCCGATGCCCCGCGCAATGATGGGTACCCACTCGGCAAAGAAGAGCCGGGGATCTCCGATGGCCTTCGTGAAGTTGACTGACAGTTGTTGGGGACGCAGTAGGATGGCGTCGGGATAGCGCAGTAGGAGGCGACCGGCTTCCTTGCGGGCGAACATGATAGCGCCGATCTGACGGACGACAAAACTGTCCGCAAGCGTGACTTGCGCCGTGGTCTTGCCGCTCCCTGTTGTTCCCTGGAAAAATCCATGTCCTGTGAAGGTGTCAAGCGGCCGGCACAACATGCGCTCCGTGCCGATGATTTGCGCCATCGGGATGGACAGCACCGGGTCGTATGCGGGCATTTCGGGAGCGGGCTCGCCAACAAGGGCTTTGGCCACGAGGCGCCGGAACAGGCGGTTTTCCAGCCGATGGCTGGCCTTTGCGGCGATCTGTCCGTGCCGGAGATGCGAGAGGCTTGCCGCTAGGTCTGCCTGAATGTCGGCTTCGTGGAGACAGTGTGCTGCTTCCGCCCACTGCAAATGGCGGAGATACTGCAAATACCGATTTGCAGAATCCTTCACTTGGAATCCTCCTTGGAATCCTGCCGGTCGTGGGCGGACCACGTGTTGAAAGTTTTCACTGCCCGGCGATGGCAGGAGGGGCAAAGGGGAGAGCCATCGCTGGGATCAGGGCAGACACACCGCCGGCAGAGAGCTACGCCGCAGCGGCAATGGGCCACCACGCTGTCATGACCCCCGCAATCCGAACAGATGACACAGATTTTTTGGGGTTCAACCAGTTCGCCTGTGCAGGTGAGTACCCGGACCTCTTTGATCACGGCCTTCAATCCAGCCGCACCATGGGTCCATTCCTCACTGCGCTGTAAAACACCGCCGTCTTGTCCGAACTGGCGGATTATCAGGTGGGACTCGTCGGTCTGTTTCGGCGCCAGTGCCTGGCGAGCCGCCTGCGAGGCCGCGTCTCGACCTTCCGGCGTTAGGGGTGGCATGGGGTTGCTGCCTGCACCGGCTTGGCCTTGCGCGGGGCGTCCGTTGCCGGAGAAAAGTCGAAGCAACTCGTCAATTGATCCCATGATTAACCCCAGATGAGGTTGGCGATGATAAGCCCGGCGACCGTGCAGACGAGGGCCTTGCGCAGCCGCTGCTGCGCTCCCACAGTAGGCAGCAACAAGTTCGGGAGAATGATGGGGATGAAGGTCACGATGAGAACGGCAAACGTCAGGATCCAAAGACGGGCCATACCGTTTTGAATACGGACGTCCCGGAGAGGCAACGATAGGGCGACCAAGGCCCCGAGCACTCCTGCTGCGACCTGCATGAAGACGGAGCGGTATCCACGGTTGAAAGTCCAAGCCGACGCAACGACCGGAAGGGTTAGCAGGCACACCAAACGCAGCCAGAACTGGATGGTTTGCGGTGATAATCCCTCGGCGTAGCTAACGAGGGTAGTGGTGAATTTAGCTAGTACATCCATGACTCAAAACTCCAAGTTGCGGGGTGGATTGAGGTTGAAACCGAGACCGGGACTGGCCTTGGGCATAGAACAGATATAACTAGAATCCCTGATGATTCCGGGTTGTTTCCGGGATTGTTTCCGGTTCGCCCAGCCTGCCCCGCCCTTGCTAGCCAGCCATCGGCCCGTCTCGCGCCCGTAAGAAGGATTCAGCCAAATGCGGCCAACCCAACTCTGGCTCAAGCCGGCGTCCTTGATGGTGAAATGCCGTTCTGCTGTCTGCGAGGGCTGTTGCCTGGACGCACAAGGATTTAGATCAAAGTATCCAAGTGCGCGGGTGACCTCAGGTGGGGTAAGCGAATCGCATTTTTCAGTGAATGGTCGCTCATGACTCCAAGCTCGCCGGACCACGCCAGCAACCGGTTGGTTCATGACAAAATCCAAACCCAGTTCATGTCGCCAAGATGTCATCTCCCTAATTCATTACTTACGTCAGAGCCCGTGGTCTAATGACATTTTCCGACGGTGGTTCTAGACAATTTCCGACATTTCAGGCACGCTGGTGGCGTATGGCACGTGGCAGCAGGAAGCTCGAAGACGAGGACGCAAAGAGATTGGCCAAACTGTGGAGCGGCGACTCTCGCTTTGGAACTAGATACCGATTTGCCGCCCGTATGGCCGAGATTATCAACGAGACCCAAACCCCAAGAAGCGAGCAGATAAAGGCGGCGGACAAACGACTCGAACGCCTTGAAAAACGGCAAGCCAAACTTACGAATCCAACCGCTAATGCAATAACCCAAGTGGTTGGTCTTAGCCGCGAGGCGCTTGAGGTAAGAATATTCGGGGAAGCAACCGCGCCCATTCCCGATGCGCTTCCGCCAAAACTACGCCCTTCGTCCGAAGAGGAGGAAAGCACTTATCGGCATTTTGAAATTATCCACGAGTACGAGATTAGGGACATTCGGGGTCTTCTGACCGGAATCAAGACAGCTGAAAGAGTCGAGGTTCTAAGGCGGGAACTCGTTGTAGGTGGCTCCTATTGGGAATCGTATCCCATGAATTTAAAGGCCTGGTATAAGCCAGCTCGACCGGGAGATCTCCCTTGGGAAGGTGCAATGCCAGTGGAAGTCACCCGACTTGAGAAAACGGGAAAGATTTATCGGTGGGACACTTACCATGAACCGGCTTTGCTGCGAGGTGATGTCGTTTGGTTTCTTACCGCCTTTGAGTTGAAAAATGAATTTACGTCGGAGGTTTGTCGCGATGCTTTTCATTCCATGCAGGAAATCGGTTCATTTACCTGGAGGATCAAATTCCCACCACAACGTCCTGCGAAGCGGTGGTGGATTACCGTGGAGTATCACCCATCTCTCCCCAGCAACACAACGCTGGCCTCACACAATGAAACGACAACGATGATTAACTGGTCTATAAGCAGTTTGCCGAAAGGCGTTGTATATTTCATTAATTGGGAATGGTAGTGTTGTTGTTGACTGGTGGTGACAGGCGGTTACAAAAGGAAAATGGCCGTACCATTCTACCATGCTGCGATGGGGAGCCCGCCCAGACGGCGGGCTCTTCGTTGATTTCGCATCGCAATTTTCCGGCCTTGCGCCGCAGCTTCGGCCTTCGTCGCCAATCGCGCTCGGTCATGCCCTGATGGATGCCTTCGAAGATCCTTTTCAAGTTACCTTTGAGGATGCTTTTGAGGATGCCTTCGAAGATGCCTTTGAAGAAGCTCTTGGAGATGCCTTTCGAGATACCTTTGAAGATTCCTTAGATGATAGCAAAAGTGGGTAGTTCGGATTTCGACTTTGAGTGGAGATCAGAACATCGTTTGACCGGTTTGGCGAGGTGGAGGTCTGGGGCTATTCGCCCAATGATTTTGCGAACAGAACTTGGAGGCAGATGAGGCAGTGGCGCAGTTCGCGCGTTTTTGGGGTGTTCGCGCGCGGCGCGCAGAAGGTTGTGGTAACGAGCTACACCAAGTGCGTATCGCAGTGATTGACCGGGAGCTGAAAGGGCGCTTGCTTGGTTTGGAGCCCAACCTCCTGCACCGAGGGTGCCGCTTGCGCGGCTGAAGCCGGAGGGCGAAGGCGCAGGATGACGGACGTAACCGCGTGTTCGCGCGTGTGATGGAATTCGCGCGTGTCCGCGACGGGCGGTAATGGATGGTGCTCAAGAGAGCGAAGGATCGGAAAGGCATGCCTGCAGGTGGCATGGGACAGACGACGGAGCCAACCTGAAACAGGTGGGAGCCAGGTTTTGCCAGGCTGATAGGCTTCGATGATCTGTTGACAATTGTCCAGCCCTGCGGGCGGGAGCGATTAACTGTGGAGTGCTGAAGCAAAGAAGGAAAAAAAGAGCGGGAATCCGGCAGAAGATTGTTGTCCCGCAACGCCTGAGCCGGCTTCATCCTGGTTTATTCTGGGGTTTCTTCCAGGCAGAAACTGCGCGGAAATGGCCCAGGCAGCCGTCACGTCGAGGTCCTGTCTTGACCCAATAGCGGCACCCGGCCTGCCTGCTTTTTGCGGAGTGCGGCTTCGACCTGGCCGACTTGCGGATTCTGGGTCAACAGCCGCGAAACCTCGTCGAAGTGTTCTATGAGCAGCCGCACGGATTCTTCCAATTGACGTATGCGCTCCTCCTTGATCTTGTCGGCCTGCTTCACCTTAACCAGCTCGTCCTTCAATGTCCCCAGCTCCGTTTGGGTGAATGCCTCCTCCAGGGCCTTGGTCTCCACTCCCAGCCTCGAGATGTAAGTGTCCACGAGCGGCGAACCGAACTTCCAGCCATAGCGTATGCAGAGCTGCTGCCGATTCATCTTATCAGCGTAATATGTCGCCGAGCTGTGCCGGAATAGATGGTAATGCACGGGGCGTTGAAGGACTTGTTGTCCGAGGCGTTGAAGGAATTTCCTGGTCGCCGTGTAATCGCCTCGGAACACGGGATCGGTTGGTTTCACCCCCTCGGCCGCGCGCTCTGCCAAGTACTCCCTGACCGCCTCAAGGGAGTATCTCCAAAGCAGCGTGATGGTTCGGCCCAGGGTCTTGGAGTACTCCACCTTCAGCGTGATCTTCACGAAGTTTTCCTTGCCTTCAGGCAAATGAACATCTTCGAACCGGATATTGTGAAATTCTTCGGCCCGCGCCCCGGTGTCGAATAGCACGGCAATTAAGAACCGCTGTCGGGCCTCACGACAGTGTCCGTAAAGTCGCTCGACCTCCGCTTCTTTGAGAAAATCCGGGGTCTTTTCCTGGTAATGAATATCGAGCCAGTTGGTCAGGGCGGAGGCTTTGGCCGTACCTAATCGCCAGCGCATAAAGGTCTTCAGCAGCTTGCGGAATTCCACTAGCGTGTTGTGGGCGTAAGGGTGCCCGGTGCACTTGTTGCGCAACTGGCCAGAACTCAGTGCCTTTTCGAAATCCTCGATATCCCGGAGTTTTACTTGCGCCGTCGGTTTGTTGAGGAATTCCAGAGGCAGCCGCAGCCCATTTAAGTAATGCAGTTGTCGCCCGGAGGAGAGCTTCCTGCCTCGGTTGACCTTACCCAATCCCAGATCTTCGAGGAACCGCAGGATTTCGCGTTTCACCGTCCCGGGTACCCGCCAGTTTTCGAGCTGGCGCTTGCGATTCTCGAAGTTCTCTCGATGAATCCGAATTCTTTCTGCCATGGGTGGACATGCCAGACAGTGCGAGTATTTAAGCTTTTCGGAACTGGGACACAATCGTCCCAGTTCCTGGGAAGAGAGAGGTCAGTTATGTCCCAGTTTCTTTTTGGGGACTGCCTCCACGGTTCTCGGCTAGGAAGCGAACCTGGGCTGCACTTCTGGATTGAGCCCGACAGGATTGTCCTTTTGCCGGATTATGGATCGGCTTGGCGACCCTGGCGGTTTTGAAGCGCGAACAGGAGGGCCTTGAGGACCTCGATCGAGCAGTTATCCAGGACTGCCGCGAGGGATCCGTGTGATGGCTCGGCCGTTTCGTGCTTCGGCAGAGCGAAGGGGCGTCGGTCTTTTGGGGCGGTTTCCATGCTCCCGGCATGCCCGCCGAGCTTTATAAACTTACGGTGCAATCGGTTCGGAGACGCGCGGCTTGCAGAAGCGCGCTCCTGCCACGAATTCCCCCGCCGCAATCAAAGGGAACGACCTATGCCTTGGCGGTGCTCGAACAGCCTCCTTCCCACACTTTCAGCGAAGGTTTTCCGTGGGGCGCCGACTCAAAACGTTGCCATGCCCAGCCGTGCCTTACAGCGGTCGTAGAACTCCAGACACCGCCGTCGTGCATCCAAAATGGCCTGGGACCTGATTACCGCCTCGATGTCCGAGTCGGCGTTGACAGACCACCAAGCCGGTTGATCACTGCCGGTGCCCCGTTCTCCTTCCGGTTCCGGCTGATTGTTTGCCAGGCCCAAGAGCGCCAGGAACGGATTGGGGTCATCCGGTTTGGCCTCAGTTTTCGCCGCCCTAGCCGTCACGCCCTCCATTTCATTGAGAATCCGCTGCAATGCCTCACCGGCCTTCCCGCCGACCGTCGCCGTGACCTCGCCCAGGTTCTCACGGTCAAATTCCCGGCGCAAAACCATGATCTCCTCGTGGTTCAGTGCGTAACTTGTAAGCGTCAGTTCAAACCGACCACGGTAGCCATAGCTGCCCGGCGACGTCCGTTCGGGTGCAACGCGCAATCTGAATTCGACGATCAGGACCGGGCAATAGACCCGCCGTCTGGTCTTCAGAACCATCCTCGGCAACTCACCTTGATCCACGTCCTCCGCCACCGCGTACTCCCTCTGGGCGAGCAACGTGAGCTCGACCGCCGCGGTGTTGAACAGGCTGACCAACCCGGCACCGCCTTGGGCATGCTGTTCCAACTGCCGGGCCTGCCGCAAATGCGGTCCCAGCCAGCGCGCGTAGAGTTTGAGGGTTTCGATCCTGGACTGCAGCAGCTTCTGCTCGGCTTCCGAACCGCCGTCGGCATTTGGGGGATGCGATTCCATGGCGGTGGGGCTACCGTTCCGGTCGGCCGCCATCCGGAGAATATCCCGTATTAGCGCCTGAGCGTCGCGGAGCAATTTCGTCGCCTCATGCTGAGCCTGGGTTTGCCGGCGGACCAAGTCGGGAAACAGCCCGGAGCCAGGTGTGGCCAGGAAGGTGTCCGAGACCTTGCTGACGGCCCAAGCGTCGTGGTCCAACTCGTCGAGCAGCCAGAAATAGAATGCCTCCAGGCTTTGGTCGAAGGAATCATACGCCAGGGTGTGCTGTTCCACGGGGCTCTGGAATCCCGGCAAGCGGAAAGGATTTTCGTGTTCCAGGCGGTCCAGCGCCACGGCGTTTGCTTCAGGCAGGCGCGCTTTGGCTGCCGCCGCCAGAAATGCCTCCCGGTCGTGTCGCGCTTTCCCAGCTCTGAGGATCTGCTTTACCTCCCGCCTCGCTGCCGCGTCGCAATAAACGTCCGGGTTGCAGGCGGCAATCATTTGATGAATCTCTGTCAAAAAGAACGCCCTCCACCCTGGTACAGGCAGGGTGACTATTTAAGGTTATCGGTGCTCAACGCTTCAGTTGCTCGACGATTCGCCTTCCCGTCACTGTGGATTGATAGAGCTTACGGCAACCTTTCTGCGTCATGCCAGCTTGGCGGACCAGGCCCAAACGCACCAGATCTTTCAAGGCGCGCAGGAGGCGATTGAAGCCCACGGTATTTTCCGGCCCAAGATGTTTGCGTACCGCGGTCGCGGTCTGGCCCTTCTGCGTTTTAGCCTCCCGCTCGATGAGGCCCACCAGCGTTAATCGTCGCACCCTGGCGCGGACTACCCAGGAGTACTTGTGCCAGTCGATGTTCGCTGGCGGGGCGTGGATGTTGATAACAAACGCCGCAGCCACGGCGGCTCTGCCCCGAGTGGTAAGCTCATACAACCGGCCGGTTACCAGGCGCGGGTTGTGACAGGCCACCAAACCGCGCGCCCGCATTTCGCCTAACAAATGCCAGACATCACGCAGGTGCAGGCGAGGAGCCTGAACTCGGGCGGCGAGGCAGATCTCTTTGGTTGTCATGGGCTTTCTCAGCGCTTGGGCCACGGCCTGGCGCTGCGTGCCGTGTTTCAACCATCCAGTGTCGTCCCTTTCCTGTGACATGGTTTTGCCACCACTCCAGGGTTTATAAACGTTGCGCCCAATCGCATGTGAAAATCCGTGGTTGGCCATTCGCGGCCCGGTCGGCTGGGGCCCGCATGCTAAGGTCACTCGATTTTGTTTCTCCGAACCGAATGGCCGCAAACTATTTAACCAGAACCCCCTCCGCCCGCCTAATGGACCAAGAAGTTTACGCGTCAGAGGCAGGGCCAAGCACGGCCAAGGACAGTGAGGACGCGGCCCTGGACCATTTGCTGCATTCCAAATCGCGCCTCCTGCGCAGCCGGCTTGAGGCGCTGGCCTCCGAGATCTTCGCCCGGTTGACAATGTGGAACCGCAATTTGGGGCGCATCGATGACGACAAGGCCAAAGTCGAGGACCTGCTTAATCAATTCACCGGGCTGGCCCGGTATCGTCTCCGGGACCAACAGGACGTCGGACGCTTGCGCGATTCGGCCCTCCAACTCGAAGCCCAACGTCGCGACCAGGACGTTCAATGCTGGCGGGATGTGGTGCTGGTCATGCGCGACTTCCTGGATACGTGGGACGCCCATGAACAGGCCAAAGACCGCTCCATCTTTCTCAATCATGCGGGAGCAAGACCTGAAGAGTATCTGTAAGAAGCTGAAACCGGCATTGGGCCGACGGGCCGACGCGCTCTGGATAGCATATGCGACGGCGGAAACGCCGGGCTCGAAGTTGCAAGCAGAAGCGCTGATCAACCTTCTGGCCACACAGTACCTCGGCTCATCTGTCGGTTACGAACCCATCCTGCTGCCGCCCCCCTCGGCAGAGGCCGCAGCGGGTGAGTTCCTCCTGGGCACACTCCATTACGGGAACAAGCCCGTGCGTCCGCTTTATCTGCGCCGGGAGAACTTCATCAAGCACCTCCTGATTGCGTCCATCACTGGCGGCGGGAAAAGCAATGTCGCCCAACTGCTATTGCTCGGGCTGCTCAACCAGGACATCCCCTTCCTGGTGGTGGACTGGAAACGGAGCTACCACACCCTGCGCGCGGTGCCGACCGCCAAGGCGAAGCAAATCGAAGTCTATTCGGTGGGTCGAAAAGGGCACCTGCCGTTTCACTGGAATCCTCTCCGTGGGCCGCCCAATGTCCATCCCAAGACCTGGATCAGCGTGGTGGCCGAGGCGCTGGAAAAGTCGCATCTGTCCGGCCCGGGGGTGGCGGACATTCTGATCGAAACCTTGGACAAGAAGTTCGAACAGTTCGGATTCTACGGCGGGGTGCCGGAGCAATACCCCAATTTCTTCGATGCCGCCGAGGAACTGGACCGGGTGCAGTTCCGGGGCCGAAGAATGCTCTGGCAGGATAGCGCCATGCGAATTTTGCGAACTTTCTGCTTCGGCCCGGCCTCGGGCGCGTTCAACGCCCGTCATCCCCTCAAGTTGGAAGAGCTCCTGGACAAGCCCGTCATCGTGGAGCTGGACCAGGAATTACCCAAGCCCCTCCGCGTGTTCCTGAGCGACATCTTGCTGCGGTGGATTCACCTGTATCGGCTCGGCCAGGGCGAAACCGAACGCCTGCGGCATGTAACCGTGCTGGAGGAATCCCACAATCTGTTCCCCCGCAGCCAGGCCGAGCATCAGGCCACCAACAGCCTGGAAAACGTGTTCCGAGAGATTCGAGGGTTCGGCGAGGGGCTTATCAGCATCACGCAGCATCCCTCGCTAATCCCGATCTATATTCTGGGCAACTGCAATACCCAAATCTACCTCGGCTTGCAGCACGAAGAAGACATCTTCACCGCCCGCCGGGCCTTGTTTCTGGAGCCGGGCGAGGAGGTGTTTCTGGACCAGTTGCGCGTGGGGGAAGGCATCGTCAAGATCAAAGGCCGCACCGGCCCGTGTCTGGTGAAATTCCCGCGCGTGCCGGCGGCCTTGGGAGGTGATGATCATGGAGAAACGGGTCTGGGTTAAATCCGGCGTGGTCGAGGAACTGGATGCGAAACAAACCGGCCTCATGAACCTGGTTTACGAGCAGATCGTGTTCTACTACCGGGAACTCTATCAAACCCGGCCCTGTTACCAGTATCCCCTGAGCCTTTCGCGGCTGATGAAGCTCTGCCGCCGGTCCGGCCAGGCGGTAGCCAGTGCGTTGCGTTGCCTGGCCAACACCGTGCCGGTCGGATCAAACGAACCACCGAAGGTGTTTTATGATCGGCGTGCCGCCCAGAAGAACAAATCGCACCGGCCGTACCGGATCTTCCTGCGCTCCAAGTCTGACTGATTACCTATGTATATAGGTGGGAAAAGCACCCCTCTGGTAACTCCCCAAGCGCGACCATGACTCCTTCTTTCCGAACCGAATGAGCGACAACTTTATTAAGGAGCGCCACCAACCTGATTGATCATGGCTCCCATCAAGAAGCGCAGAACCAAGCTGGTGAAGGATTTTCTCACCCTGGCGCGTGAACTGCGCGTCAAGCTGCACGAGATTGACCAGAAGCTCGAACACCTCATCCGCAGCCACCGGCATTTCTATTCATTGCATTACAAGGAACACGAACTGGACGAGTGACCTTTTGAGATCATTCGCAGCCTAGGCGCCGCCGTGGTTTTGACCGCGCGGCGTTTGTTTTCAGTTCGACCCATCAAGCTTTGCCACTGAGGACCCGAAGTCCGCCGATAGCGGGTGCTGTCGGAGGGAACCGGCCTCCAGCGGCAGTTAAAGAGAAAGGAAAGTATGAACCTGTGTGTGATAGCCGGGCGCATTGTTCGCCAGGCCAGCGTCAAAGGCACCGACCGAAAGATCCTGCGGTTTACCGTGGAGACCCGGGACGGCCATGACGAAGGTGAAATGAAAGAGCGCGTCAACCAAGTGCCCTGTGTGCTGTTCAATCCCTCACCCGAGCTGGAGCAGACGCTGACCAGCGTGGGGGAAGGATTGCGCGTGGAGTTGCAGGGCCGGATCGCTTCGTGGAACGGCGAAGCCAACGGCCGGCCCAACGTGGAAGTGGTGGCGTTTAATCGCAGCCTGACCTTCCCGAAGGACTGACCGCACCCATCAACCATAACCTGAGCGAGGAGAGCTTAAGCGGCTCTCCTCGTTTTTTTCTGGAGAACCAAATCATGAGTGAACAAAAGAACGGCCGATTCATCGGCTTTGAGCGTTTGAAACAATCCATCTCAATCCAGCGGGTGCTGGAGCGGTATGGATTATTGGAAAGATTGCGGCGCAGCGGGGAGAGCCTGAGCGGGGTCTGCCCGGTGCATCAGGGGCATAACCCGACGCAGTTTCGGGTTAATTTGAGCCGGAACTGCTGGATCTGTTTTGGGGATTGCCACACCGGGGGCAGCATTATCGACTTGGTAGCCCGGATGGAGCGCATCGGGATTCGCGACGCCGGGTTGCTGTTGCAGGACTGGTTTAACCTGCAACCGGGCGATGGGCCTCAAGACGGCAGCGGCAAGGTAATCCCCCACCCCGCGCTTAGCACCAAACCATCTCCTCCGAGGAAGCTAGCCAATGCGCCGCTCAGGTTTGCGCTGGGCGCGTTGGATGGGGCACATGCCTATTTGAAGGAGCGCGGCTTGACGGCTGAAACCATCGCCACTTTTGGCATCGGTTGCTGCCCGCACGGAATGCTGCGGGGGTGGATCGCGATTCCGATCCACGACATTACGGGCCGGCTGATTGCCTACGCTGGGCGCTGGCCTGGAGTACCACCGGAGGGGCTGCCAAAATACCGGCTGCCCCGCGGGTTTCGCAAATCACTGGAGCTGTTCAACCAGCATCGGGCGGCTGAGGGCAACGGGGAGCCGCTGGTAGTGGTGGAAGGCTTCTTTGGCTGCATGAGGGTCTGGCAGGCTGGGCACCGGCGAGTGGTCTCGCTTATGGGCAGCATGTTGTCTGCGGCTCAGGAGCAACGCATTGTCGAACTGGCGGGGGAAGGCGGTCAGGTTTTGCTCCTGTTCGATGAGGACGGAGCAGGACGGAAAGGCCGGACCGATGCGCAGGAGCGGCTGCGCAAATCCGTGTCCGTGAGTGCAGTGCGCCTGGCAGAAGGCCAGCAACCGGATTCACTGGAACCGCAAGAACTGTTGCGACTCATCGCGCAACAGGGTGCCAGGAAGGAGGCCGCATGAAACAGCCGCAGGAATACAAGGTCGTTTCGTTGCGGGAATGTCCCACGCCGGATGCCCTGCGAGTGTGTGAGACGCCCCAACAGGCGGCGGATTACTGGCGGCTGCATATCGCCCCGCACCCGTACCACAACCCGGATTGCGAGTGTTTTGTCGTGCTCATGCTCAATGTGCGGCGACGAGTAAAGGGGCATCAACTGGTGACCATTGGCACTCTGGATACCCTTTTGGTTTCGCCCAGGGAGGTGTTTAGAACCGCAATCGTCGCCTGTGCGGCGGCAGTCATACTTATGCACTCACATCCCTCGGGAGACCCGACACCTAGCGAAGCTGACATCAAAGTGACCCGCGACCTGATTCGGGCCGGGCAACTGCTCAAGATCGAGGTGCTGGACCATGTCATCATGGGCCGGCCAAGCCAGGAACGACCCGAGGACTTCCTGTCCTTGCGCGCGTTGGGTTTCTTCTACACCTGAGATGCTCAAGCTGCTCTGCTGGGTTCACCGGCGGAGCAGCTCTTCACTTTCGGTCAGCGACATCTGTTGCTGCCCCATCCATTTCAGCGCTGGGCTTCAAAACCCCTCGCGAAACTTCGGCGACGATTGTTTCGTCCGTCGGAGAAATCATCACACTCGCCATCGCAACCTTCAACAAAAGGAGATTCATTATGCCCACACAAACGGTTTGGGTGGAGCCGGACCTGTTCCTGGAACACCAGGGCGTCCGGGTGTTCCACACCTACAAGGAGGACGACTACGACCAGGGCGCCAAGCGCTATTGGTTCACCCTCAACTCGCTCTGCGGCGAGCTGGACTGCCTTTGCGACGACCGGCCCTGTCGGCACGTCTTTGACGTGCGGGAGCTGTCCACGTGGAGGGCGCCGGGGCAGCCGCCTTATTGCATCGGTCCAGACGATACGCCGGAAAATCACGCCGCGTGGAGTCGTTATTGGGAATCAGAACAGGCAGCCATTCAAACCGCCATCACGACAGCCATTGAACGGGGAGAGTTAACGCCTCGTGGCCGGACGGAGGGAGCGGCGAAGAAGACCGAGCCGCTGCTCCGAAATCCTGCCCAGGTCAAGACCGCAGGAGGGCCTGTGCCCACATCAATTCCCGAGAAAAGGCCGGATCAAGACGGATTCAGGCCTCTTCCCGGATCACCAAAAACCCGGAGAAGCCGGATACCAATGTGTCCGGCTTTTCCATTTCAAGAAAAGACAAAGCATGGATAACAACAATAATAACAATCATCTACTGGATGCCCTCACCCGTGAGGGTGTGTTAATCAGCGTGTCGGTCCGCTACTGGCGGGCGACCCGCAAACTCAATGCCGAAGACCTCGGGCTGAACCCGGACAATGTGACCGAGCGGTTGATCAGTCTCGGGCACAAGAAGCTCCTGCCGCGGGAAGCGCTGGAGCGGTTTGCGCTGGTGGAGGGCCGGGCCCACAGTTTGGTCGAGTCGAGCACGTTCCCGTTTCTCAATGGCCTGGGCCATTTCCTGCCCAACACCAAGTTGGAAGAGGTGACCGGAAAGCTGCGGGAGCTGGAAGCTCAATTCAGCCAGGCCCAGCAAGCCTTCCTGGACCAATACGCGGACCTGCGCCAGCAGGCTTCAGCGGAGTGGTATGAGGCGGCTCGTCGCCTGGTTTCTGAGCCGGAGCGACTGGTGGCAACCATCGAAGCCTCGTTTCCAAACGTGAGCCAGATGCAGCGGGCCTTCGGCTTCGAAGTGCATCTGTTTCAACTTCGGGCGCCGGAGAGGCTGGACCTGGCGCTGGTCAGCCAGGGGGAACAGGAAAAGGTCATCGCGGCGCGGCAGCAAGCGGCCACCGAAGCCGCCGATCAGATCCAGCGCGGGGTGGAGAACTTCGTGGCGGATTGCGTGGCGTCGCTGCGGCAGCAGACCGCGCAGCTCTGCGAGGAGATGCTCGACTCGATGCGTACCGGCAAGACCGGCGTGCACCAGAAGACATTGAATCGCCTGGTTCGGTTCATTGACGAGTTCAAGCAATTGAATTTCGTTGGGGACAGCCAGATGGAGGCGCAACTGGAACGGGTGCGGCAGGAGTTCCTGCTCCGGTCAGCCGAGGACTACCGGGATGACAGCGCCGCCAAAGCGCGCCTGGAACAAGGTCTGACCGCGCTGGCGCAGACGGCGCGAGACCTGGCGCAGCAGGACAGCCGGGAACTGGTCGAGCGGTTCGGGCAACTGGGCTGCCGTCGGCTCAACCTGGCGGCCTGAAGGGAGAGGCCATGAGCAGTCTGCTCAATCACAGGCAGGTCAAGCAGTATGCGCTCGCACAGGCCAGCCATCGGGCGCACAAGTTCACCCGGGTGGGCGGCGATTTCTATGTGAAGTGCGAAGCCCACTTGCGGCAGTTCATCGCGAACTACATTCATCGTCTGCCTTCCAAGGGCAAGACGATCCTCTGAGAAAAGCGCCGGCCGGGTTCCGTGGGCCCGGGCCGGCCTGGCTTCCAACCACCCACGGTCAACAAGCAAAGCATCAACAAAACATGAGTCACTTCACATCGATACAAACACAGATCAAAGACATGGAAGCGCTGCGGGAAGCGTGTGCGGAACTGGGCCTGGAGCTTTTGCCCAATGCAGAAGCGCGGGGCTACGGCAGCACGCGACATCCCGGCGAGTTCATCATCCGGCTCAAGGGGCCCTACGACGTGGCCCTGAACCGGCAAACCGATCGCACCTACGGTCTGACGACCGACTGGTGGGACGGCCACGTGGAAACGGAGGTCGGCAGCAACTACGGCCGGCTGCTCCAGCTCTACGCGGTGCACAAGACCGCTCGGGAAGCACGCAAGCGCGGGTTGAGCGTCCAACGCACGCAGCGCACCGACGGTTCCATCAAACTGACGCTGGGAGGGCTCTGAGATGAAAGTCGTTGAAATCATCATCAATGCCTCCGGTCAGCTCACCATCGGCGCGGCGGGGTTTAGCGGCACAGATTGCGAGAAAGCGACCGCGTTTCTGGAACAGGCACTGGGCAAACTGACGGCCAAACAACGCAAGCCGGAATGGCATCAGCGGAACCAGCGAACAAACCAACAAAAGGCCGGGGTATGAAGACACCGAGAAAGCCGCCGGAAATCCTGAACCGGGGCAGCCTGTTGACCTACCAGGACAACGGCCAGGAGCGGTGTTTTGGCTACCTGTTCGAATTCCCCGGACACGGCATCTTCGAGCCGAACTTCGGGAAGCTGGAGGTAACCGCCGCCGAGGCCCGAACGCACAACGAACTGTTGAGCCAGGCGGAGATTGAAGGCCTGGACCAGAACTGCGCGGTCGGCATGGGCGGGCTGTTCTACACCCGGAAAGCGGCCGGCCAGACCCGCGTGATGACCTGGCTGGGCGAGGAGGTTAGCCGGAATGTTCAGGTGCATGGGAAGGTCCTCACGTTCCTGCGCAAAGGCATGAGCTTCCGGGGCCGACTGCGCACGGATCAGGATGCCTTCGGCTTCAAACGCATCCAGTAAGAGCTAAAGGGGTTATGAACGGCATTCGCTTTTACCTGGAGTTCCAAGACAAATCAAAGCGCCAGTCCGGCGGCAATATCGTCGCGGTGCTGGCGCTTAACGGCGCCTACTGGAGCAGCGGCAAGCTCTGCTACGAGGCCATCGCGGCCTTGTTCGAGCAGCCGGATTCTCCGGTGGCAGGAACGGGTGTGGCGCTGGACTACTTGCGGCAGCGTTGTCAGCGTGTCAGCGAGGCCCAGGCCCGCGCCATTCACCCCGCACTCTTCAAAAGACTCGATACCCCATGAAAGCACGCCCACAGCCCTCCGCCCGGATTCAGTTCCGCGACGGGCGGGTGCTGACATTCCAAAACCAGAGACTCGCGTATCAAACCTGGCTTTCCCTCCCCCGCGGCATCGGCGCCGCGTTCCGGGGCAAGGGAGATGACCGCCCGGTTTATGCGTGGGATTACGCGGACAAACAATAGAAACAAACAAGAGAAAGGAAAAACAGATTATGGGATTAACCATACATTATTCATTGAAAGCGCAGGGCAGTGATGCCCAGGCGCGAGCACTTGTGGACGCACTGCACCAGACCGCCCAGGACCTGCCCTTTAAACAACTGGGCCAGGTGGTGGAGCTGGCGGGGGAGCAATGTGACGCGGACAAGCGTTCAAAGGACGACGAGTTGCGCTGGCTGCTGATCCAGGCCACCGGCAGCGTCGAGGCCAAGCCAGGGGGCAGCATGGGAAACCAGGGATATACGACCTGGTACAATGTGGTGCCCAGCCGCTTGATCGCCTTCGACACCTGGCCCGGGGAGGGCTGCGAGGCCGCCAACTTCGGCCTCTGCCAGTATCCTTCCGTGATCCAGAGCGGTCACGGTCCGCTGCGGACCGGGTTGTCGGGCTGGCATTGGAGTTCGTTTTGCAAGACTCAATATGCCAGTAATCCTAAATGCGGTGGCGTGCCCAACTTCCTGCGCTGCCATCTGACGGTGATCGCGATGCTGGACCGGGCCAAAGCGCTGGGCGGTCTGGACCATGTGAGCGACGAGGGCGATTTTTGGGAGAAACGCAACCTGCCGGCGCTGGTGCAGGAAATCGGCTCGTGGAATGAGATGATTGCCAGCTTTGGCGGGTTGCTCAAAGACTTGGTGGGGGATGGCCCCTTGGGGATTCACTCTGCCGTCGCCGAATACCCAAACTTCGAGCAACTGGAAGCCGCCGGGCAGGACAAGTTGCCTCCGGGGTATAAAGAGCTGGCCCGGCTCATCAGCCGAGTCGGCGCCCGGCAGCAGGTGGCGGAGGCGCTGGGCGAGTCAGCTCCTTCACAAGCTGAAGCGTAGGCGTATGGCTGAAATCACCATTACCATCGCACCGGACGGGACAGTCCAGTGTCTTTGGACTGAGGCAGTGCCCCTGCATGAACTGGGCCGGCTGAAGCTTCAGCGCGCCTGTTCCATCGAGTTCGACAACCCGGCACAGGCCTGGCGCGTATTCGACCGGAGGGGCCGCTGTCTGTATTGCTCGCCCTCGCGCGAAACCTGCCTGGCCTGGGAACGCCAACACCTGAACTGGGTGCTGGAGAATACTCAGCTCCGGCCCACAAACTAAACACCGGCCCGCCTGGCATTAAACCGGACGGGCCTGCTTTCTGAGAACATCCCGGCCTGCTCTGAATCCTCAGGGCGGGCCTTCTTCTTCATTAACCAAAAGTCAAAACCAAGAAAGGAAACAAATGAAATTGAGTGAACTATTGCAACAAATCACGCCCTTGCCCTGGCGTTTTGCAGAAATGGACAACGACAAAGTCATTCCCACCATCCGGCTCTTTGGCCGGCGCAAACACGACTCCTCAAAGGAAGTCTGTTTCGGGCGGCTCGACTCGGCCCGTGACGGGCGCTACGCCTGCCACGCGGCCAATGTGCTGCCGGAACTGGTCCAGGGCTTCAAGCTCCTCTTGCAAGATCAGCGGCGGCCCAAGTCCGAGTTGTCGCGGGGCCAGTTCGAGTTCTGCGAATCAGCCCTGGCCAAAGCAGAAACCATCGAATCGAAAGGAGCATCGGTATGAGAAACACGATCATTAACTATATCCGGGCGGGCTATCCCGGCATCTACCTCGTGTCCTTCGAGGAAACCCGGATCGAGGCAGAGATGAAAGCCATCGCCAAGGCGTTGAACTACCGCCTGTTTGGCTGGTCCATCACCGAAGGGCTGGTGGATACGGCCGACGGGCATACGCGGAGCGCCCAGGACCCCGTCGAACTGATGACCGCCGTGGATGACCTGCCCGAAAACACCGTCATCCTGCTTAAGGACTTTCATCAGTTCCTGGAAGACGGCAACCCGGTGCTGGTGCGCAAGGTCAAAGAGAGCTTGCGGGTCGGTAAAACCAAGGGCCGGGCGCTGGTCATCGTCGGCTGCCGGCTGGCGTTACCGCCGGAATTGGAGCGGGAGTTTGTGGTGGTGCAGTTTGCGCTGCCGGACAAGACGCAACTGGGGGTGGTGCTGGACAACATCGCCGGGTCAGCCAAGTTGGCGAAGCCGGAGGAAGACGCGCGGGAGCAGTTGCTGGACGCTGCCTGCGGGCTGACGTCCATCGAGGCTGAGAACGCGTTTGCGCTGTCCGTGGTCGAGAGCAAACAACTGTGTTCGGGCATCGTCGCCCGGGAAAAGGCCAGCGAGGTCAAAAAGGGCGGGCTGCTGGAAATCTGCGCTCTGGCGGCGTCGCTGGAGGATATTGGCGGCCTGGAGGTGCTGAAGGCCTGGCTGGTGCAGCGGCGTGACGCCTTTGGCCGAGAGGCTAAAGCCTACGGTCTGCCCAGCCCCAAGGGCTTGCTGATTGTCGGCATTCCCGGCACCGGCAAATCGCTGACCGCCAAGGCCACGGCTACGGTGTTCAACCGGCCGCTGCTCAAGCTGGATGCCGGACGCCTATTCGCCGGTCTGGTGGGACAGTCCGAGGGCAACTTGCGTTCGGTCATTGCGACCGTAGAAGCCATCGCGCCCTGCGTGCTTTGGCTGGACGAGCTGGAGAAAGGGTTTGCTGGCAGCCGAAGCTCGGGCGCGACCGACGGCGGCACTGCCTCGCGCGTGTTCGGCACGTTCTTATCCTGGCTGCAGGACCGAACCGCGCCAGTGTTCGTCGTGGCCACAGCGAATGATGTGACCCAGTTGCCCCCTGAACTCTTGCGCAAGGGTCGCTTCGATGAGTTATTTTTCATCGATTTGCCCAGCCGGCAGGAGCGGGAGGCGATCTGGCGCATTCAGATTGCGAAGTTCCGTCGTGACCCGAACCAGTTCGACCTGGTGCAGTTGGCGCGAGCCACGGAAGGGCTGACGGGTTCAGAAATCGAACAGGTGTTCATCGACTCGCTGCACGAGGCTTTCAGCCGGCGTGCAGAGCCGACGGATCTGTCCGTCGCCATGCTGCTCAACGACCTGGTGCCGCTCAGCAAATTGATGAGCGAGCAGATTGATGCGCTGCGCCGATGGGCCAGGGGGCGGGCGCGCATGGCCACACCGCAAGAAACACAGTCACCAGCGCGGAAAATCTCCGCGTAAATCAACCAAAACAACCGAGAGGGCCGGAGGCATTTAGTTGCTTCCGGCCTTTTCACATCAACAACGAGAGGAAAACAACAAAATGAACGCAGTATTAAACGCACCGCAAAGCGAACGCATCACCTTGTACTACCGCGAGGGTTCAAGCGACAAGGTGTATCAGGCCAGCATTGAACCCCGAGGCGAGCTGTTTGTCGTCAATTTCGCCTTCGGCCGCAGAGGTTCGACCCTCAACACCGGCACCAAAACCCAGACGCCGGTGGACTTCGACACGGCCAAGCACCTGTACGACAAACTGGTCCGGGAAAAGAAAGCCAAGGGCTACACCGAAGGCCCGGACGGCGCCGGGCATACTGCCGCAACCGGTGCTGGAACAGGAGGAGACCCATGCCAAATTGGTGCTTAAACAAACTCACGGTCACCGGACCAACGGCGGATGTTCAGGCCTTCAAAGTAAAAGCCGTTGGACATTCGCCCTGGAGCCAGCCGGAGGGAGAGCCGGACGTGCTCAATTTCCACAGCCTCGTTCCTGTTCCTGACGAGGTCCTGAAAGCGGGTTACGAATCAGCCGGCTACGATTGGGAAAGGGAAAACTGGGGCTGCAAGTGGGGGGCTTCTGGTCCGGGGATTCTGGACGAGTGGGAGGGCCATGTCGATTACGAATTCTACACCGCCTGGTCTCCACCGATCGAGTTCTTGAAACGAGTGGCGGTGCGGTGGCGGGCATTGCAATTCGTCTTGTCGTACGAGGAACCGGGCGCGGCTTACAAGGGCCTGGCCAAATTCCAGGGCGAGATCCACGAAGACCACTGCCTCAGCCTTTAATCCGAACCATCAACAACAATCCGGCCGGACTCATATCGGGCGTCTGACAGATGAACTCCACTGTGGAGCAGATCGTTGTCAGCATCCGAATGGGTCCGGCCTTTCAACTTTTCAAATAAAACAACAATGAAAACAGACACTGAATATCCATTTACCGCAGAGCAATACCACGCTCTGACCAAACCCCAACGCCAGGCGATCGAAGCGGTGGCGGAATATCTCACCGGCAACAGACTCTGGGCAGAAACCCTGACCGACGAGGACATCAGCGGCACGTTCAACCTGCTCGAAACCTGTGATGGTTGCGTGCCCGGTGAGGAAGCCGGTGAAGACCTGCTCAACACCATCCGCAAGAAGTTCGGCGCGGTGTATGAGGTCGGCCTGGAACTGGCCGAAACGGAGTTGAGGCGCAAGCGCATCACCGGGTTCAACTTCTGCCTGGTGACCGATCCCAGTTACGAAGACGCCACACACCTTGCCGTGCTCGATTACAACAAACCCGTCTGCTACCTGCACGAATGGACCAAAGCCTGGCACCTGGGGTTTGAAACGCTCGCAGACTTGGCCGAGGCCGTTTTGTTGGTGAAGAACAGCCTGGTGGAGAAAGTGGTCGAATTCAGTCACAAGGAAATCTTCATCCTGATCGAAGGCGGATTGGTCCACGAAGTCGTCGACCTGCCGCCCCATATCAACGTCACCGTGATTGATTACGATACCGAGGGCGTTGAAAAAGAGCGCCTCAAGATCAGTCCGGTCGATGGCGAATTGTGTGTCGTCAACAAGTGGTGAGGTTTATGCACCGATACATCATCGAAGCCATGGTGGAGGCGCTGAAACCCGCGTTGAAACATCCCGAGCGAGCCCAACAAATCCTGGAGCGATTCTGGAGCGATAAAATGGCTCTGGTTTGGGAGGTGCGGGATGTTCACACCGCTGCCAATGAAAAGGATGTGGTTTTAACCCACACGGAGGCCATCCAGGTTCTCCAGGAGTTGCACCGTTCTCACGACAAGCTGTGCGGCATCCAATGGCGGGACGTGACCTGCTACATCGAGGAATACGCTCTCGGCCGCAAACTCATCCAACGGGAGCGGGAACGGTTTCGAGAGCAGAACCGCCTCACCATTGACCGAAAGCGCCCGTAAACCATTAACCAAAACAACCGAGAGGGCCGGAGGCATTTGCATGCATCCGGCCTTTTCACATTAACAACGAAAGGAAAACAACAAAATGAACACAGTATTAAACACACCACAAAGCGAACGCATCACCTTGTACTACCGCGAGGGTTCAAGCGACAAGGTGTATCAGGCCAGTATCGAACCCCAAGGCGAGTTGTTTGTCGTCAACTTCGCCTTCGGCCGCAGAGGTTCGACCCTCAACACAGGCACCAAAACCCAGACGCCGGTGGATTTCGACACGGCCAAGAGCATCTACGACAAGCTGGTCCGGGAAAAGAAAGCCAAGGGTTACACCGAGGGACCGCAGGGCACACCCTATGCCGCCACTGACAAGGCGGGCCAGGTGTCCGGCATCCTCCCGCAGTTGCTCAACCCCATTGACGAACAGACCTGCGAGCGACTCCTGCGCGACGCGCAGTTCTGTATGCAGGAGAAGTTCGACGGACGGCGTTTGCTGATCCGCAAGCAGGGTCGGGACGTGGCGGCCATCAACCGCAAGGGCCTGATCGTCGCTCTGGCGGACCCGGTGAAGGAGGCAGCCTCGAGGCTGCAATTCAAATCGGCGGTCACGAGCGAGGTCGGCGACAACTTCATCCTCGATGGCGAATCCATCGGGGACGTGTTCTACGCGTTCGACCTGCTTGAGGCGCAGACCGACCTCCGGAGCGCGCCTTACGAACTTCGCTACCTGGCGCTGTCGAACCTGCTGCCTGAATCTCCGGGCAACCGGGGCGTCATCCGGCTGGTCGAAACCGCTTGGGACACGCCGCAAAAGCGGGACCTGCTCCTTTCCCTCAAGGACCGCAAGGCGGAGGGCGTCGTGTTCAAGGACATTAAGGCGCCCTACATACCCGGCCGGCCCAACAGCGGCGGCACTCAGCTCAAGCACAAGTTCTACGCCACCTGTTCGGCCGTAGTCTCCAAAATCAACGGCCAGCGGAGCGTGGAACTGCGTCTGCTTAATGGTGACGGCTGGCAGCCGGTGGGCAATGTCACGATCCCCGTGAATTTCCAAGTTCCGGAAGTCGGCCAGGCCGTGGAAATCCGCTATCTCTACGCCTATCCGGCAAGCAACGCCCTCTATCAGCCCGTGTATCTGGGGCCGCGGAATGACGTGGAGCAAGTTGAATGCGTCCTCTCGCAGCTCAAATACAAAGGCACCGGCAAGGAGGAGTTGTGCTGAGCAATCGGGAGGAGGTCAAGCCGTTGATTCACAATGACGCGCACCACCTCCCCTCCAAAGGCAAAACCTCTCATCCGAAAAGTGAGCCGATTTGTTTCGGCTTCTGATCCCTGGAGCTGGCCATGCCGAAAACCGGTGTGGCTGGCTTCGGCTCAACTCATTTAACAACAACAGAAAGGAAGAATACAAATGCAAGAAATCATACTGCCCGTTTCCGAGCTGAAAAAGGCTCTGCCGGGCCTCAATAGAATCGTCAGCAAGAAGGCCATCCTGCCGGTCTTGGAAGCCGTGCGGGTGGCTCGGGACGCAGAGGGCAAACTTACCATCCTGGCGACCGACCTCGACTCCTTCGCCACCTATCACCTCAAGGCAGCCCAACCGGGTCCTCCATTGGCCGTCCTCGTGCCGTTTGCCCAACTCACCCGAATCGTCAAGGGCATGAAGGCCGAAGGCACCCTCGACCTGATTCCAGTCAGCAAAGACAAGCTGAAGCTGCGGTATTCCATCGCCGGCCTCATGGTGGAGCAAGATGTCCCCATTTGGCCGGTGGAGGAATTTCCGGTAGTGCCGAAGGTCAGCCAGCCCGCCATTCCGTTGGAGCATGAGTTCGGCACTGCGTTGCGGCAAGCTTTGGAGTGCTGCAGCGAGGATCCCTGCCGCCCTCTCATCAACGGAGCCTGCCTCGACGTGAGGGACAACCAGTTCCATTACGTGGTCGGCACCAACGGCAAAGTGTTGTTCTCGGCCAATTCCTTCGGCTTCGACCTACAGAAATCTGTCATCATCCCGGACTCCAATTTCCTGGAGTGGCCTGACTTCCTGGTCGAGCAACCGGGATTATTGAGCTTGGAGCCGGCTCAGGCAGCGCAGCCAGCCAGCGACGGGCAGCCGGCCAAAGAAGCGCGGCCGGGATATGTGAAGCTCGAATGCGGCCCCTGGACCTTCATTACGGAAGAAATCGAGGGCAAGTTCCCCGCCTGGAAGCAGGCGGTCCCCCGGCCCAACAGCAACTGGACGCGCGTTGATCTGAGCGTCGGAGCGATGAGGCAACTGGTTCTGGTCACCCCCAATCTGCCGGGGGCTAACCCGCCCAACTCCCCGGTGAGACTGAGGATCACCGGGAGCTATATGATGGTCGAGAGCCAGAACCGGAATCAGACGGACTGGACGAGCATTTCGGTGCAGGAGGTCACCGTCATGGGCGAACCCGTCACCCTTGGCCTCAATCGGCATTACCTGCTCAAGGCACTGCGCTTCGGTCTCACTAGACTCGAAATCGAGGATGCCGTGAACCCGGTGGTGTTTTCCGATTCCAACGGTGCCAAGAGCATGATCATCATGCCCATCAACTTGGATGACGCCAAGGTGACGATCCAGTCGCCGGAACCATCCGCTTCGGAAACAACCCCACCGCCAGCAGAACCAACCGTGCCTCAGGAACCACTAGGGGCAACAACCGAGGCAAGGTGAAGGAGTTTGCCCCGCCGTGGGCGAAAGACGGGCCAAGGTTGCCACCGCATCTCCACACGGGCTGATGAGATCGCCGCATGAAATGACACGGGGGGCCTGCTTCGAGGGCAGGCTCCCTCTCTCCGATGGTCGCTAAAATGGAACTGTTGCCGTCGGAGGAATCACGGCGTATCGTGGGCGCGCTAATACATGAAGAATCCCGCCAGCCCCATCGCCATCGCCCACCGGGTTTTGGCCCATGAAGATTTCGACCACACGGTGCAGATTCTGCTTAAGTTGCTAAGTAAGGCGCAACGGGAATTTCCAGGGGCCAAACGGTCTCTTTTTCTTGAAATCGACGGGCATCGCAATTCCAACGGCGGGTTTGATGACGACATGCTTGAGCTGCAATCCAAATTCATGGAGGAGGTTTTGCTCCAGTTTTTGACCCGTGTCGTAACGCCGCTCGCAGAATTTAAGAACCCGAAACCTCAGACCAATGTCATACCCGAAGAACTGAATCTCATCCGGGTAGATCCGCCTCCACCAGGAACAGGCGGCCTGGAAGTGAATCACCGGTTTTGAGCGGTCATGGGTTTGCGGTTGAACTACGGCGAGCGACCTCGGCGCACGTCGAATGGGTGCCTACTTATCTAACGGGCTGCGCGGATTAGGAGTCAAAGGAGGTCTGGTGCGGCAAGAAGGTTTCTTTTTTGCGTTTCCGACGTTTAGGCCAAACGAAGGGGAGGCCGCTTTGCGGACAAAGGGTCCTTTTTTGCGGCCCCACGCCTTACAGGTCCAGCGTCGCCTCAGCGTAGTGCGCTGCGTAAGAACTGTCGCAGTTCGTCTTGCGAGGTCACAAATCTAGCCACAAATGCCTCTACGTTTCCTTCGTTTCAAGTCGTCGAGACGTTCGTACACTGCTGTCGGTGAGACACTTAGGCGTCACGCCGGTTCGGTTCCTCGCCGTGCATTTCAGCATTGTCGCGGCCAGATCCGGAATTTGGGCCGCCAGGTCACAAAAGCAGTCACAAAGTGGAACTTCGGGGCTGACCAGTGTTCGACAAGTGAGGCCGTACGCCGGTTGCGCGCTTCGTGTTTCTGCTGAACTCAGAGCGCTGGCGGGACCTGGAGATGTCAACGTCCTTGTCGTGGCGGGTGAACCGGGGTGAGCCTGATTTGGCCTGGCGCCAACGGCTTGGAGGCGCGGGAGACAGCATAGGTATCTCCATAGCCAAGGTGCTCGACCTGCCGCTCAATCTTTTCCCAAACGCGAGCCAGGTTCTCGAAGACGACAGTATCTCCGCGTTCAAGATGGGAACGCAACTCAGCCTCGTCCAGAAGTCGCGTGTAGAGATGCTTCATACCTGGGCGATGAAGGTAGGCGAGTTCGGTGATTCAAACAAGATGGTGTCTATCGTGCTTGCCGGCGGCTTGTCGGATAGAGGACGGCGTGAGGTTTCTTCAGCCCCCGCTTCTTCATGCACGCAAGCTCGCGGCGGTGCTGGAGGACGAGCTTGCCAGCCAGCCGGAGAAGACCGAGCTTCCCTCCCCTCATTGATTCTTGCTTCGGTTGCCGGGGCGCGACCAAACTGGAGACGTGCCCTCACGTGATCCAACGATCAAGATGTCGCGCTCGGTGCTGTTGGCATTTGGGGCCTGCCTTGGGGCCATGGGGTACTTTGGCGCGGCGGGCGCAACGCCCAGCTATATCACACGTGCCTGGCAAAGCGACGAGGGGTTGCCAGGGAACACCGTTACCGCCGTGCTGCAAACGCGGGACGGATATCTCTGGGTCAGCACGTACAGCGGTTTGGCCCGGTTCGATGGGGTGCATTTCACGGTCTTTGATGAGCACAGCACGCCCGCGTTGGCCAATAGCCGCATCACCTGCCTGTTCGAATCGCCGGATGGCACCTTGTGGATTGGCCACGAAAACGGCGATGTCACGCGCCGGCGCAACGGGCGGTTCGAGCGGGTGGAGGTGCTGGCGCGCTGGACCAGCGGCAAAATCCTGAGCATTGCAACCGACGAGTCGGGCGACGCCTGGCTGCTGCACCAGGATGGCCTGCTGGCCCGAGTGCGCGACGGCCTGGTCCTCGAACCGGAAGACGGCGGGGCCCCTAACCTGGTGATGGGCGCCCGGACGGTTGATGGCGCCATTTGGGTCGCGCGCGGCGGCCGCGTCTCGAAGCTGGAGCACGGACGGCTGGCCACGGTGCGCTTCGGTTTGGAGCCGACCAACAGCTTCATCCAAAGTATCGGCGCCAGCCGCGATGGCGGCCTTTGGGTGGTGACTGACCGGCGGGTCCGAAAATGGAAAGAAGGCCGCTGGTCCGAGGATCGCGGCGTCAGCCCGTGGGGGGTGGTGCCGATCCTGACACTGCTGGAGACTCGGCAGGGATGCCTGTTGGCCGGGACTTCCCAACAAGGATGTTGTCTCCTGTTTCCGGGGCGCGACCTCGAACGATTGGAGTTCAACCGGGCGCGGGGTTTCCCATCCGATTGGGTACTTTCGGCGTGCGAGGATCGGGAAGGCGACTTGTGGGTCGGGACTGGCGGCGGGGGTTTGGTGGTGGTGCACCCCGCGAAAGTGCAAACGCTTGCGCCGCCGGACCAGTGGCAGGGGCGTCCCCTATTGTCAGCCTGCGCCGGCCATGACGGAGCCATTTGGATCGGGACCGAAGGGGCCGGGCTTTATCGGCTCCACAACGGGACCTGGACTAATTTCTCGATGGCGGCCGGCGTCATCACTCCGTACGTGTGGTCGCTGGCCGAAGATACCCAAGGCCGGCTCTGGGCCGGCACCTGGGGCGGCGGGCTGCTGTTGCGGAAGGGGGAGGGGTTTGAGCGAGCGCCCGGCCTGGATGACATCAGCTCCCCCATGCCGGCCCTGCTGCCAGCGAGGGCAGGCGGCCTATGGGTCGGCACGGGCGCCGGTTTGTTTTATTACCAGGACGGCGCCGCCACCTGGCTGGCGCGTAACCAGGGCCGGATGCTGCGCGACGTGCGAGCCATCGCGGAGGAACCCTCAGGCACAGTGTGGCTGGGGCTCTACGGCGGCGGCCTCGCGAAGTTGCAGAATGGTCAAGTGCGCCAGTTTCGCCGCGCCGACGGTCTGGCCAGCGATTATGTTTCCTGCCTGCGCCTGGAGCCGGACGGAACGCTTTGGATTGGCACATCGGGCGGCGGACTCAATCGGCTCAAGGACGGTCGGCTGGGCCTGGTTGACCAGCGCCATGGCTTGCCCAGCAGTTTTATCGCCTGTATTGAGGAGGACGATCAGGGCTGCCTTTGGATGAGTTCCCATAACGGCATTTTCCGGGTGTCCAAGGCCGAGCTGGAGCGGCGCGCGGCGGGGCAATTGGAGACGGTCCACTGCGTGAGTTACGGCTTGAGCGACGGGTTGCCGACGCTGCTTTGCTCCAGCGGTCTGCAGCCCGGGGCCTGCCGCACGGCCGACGGGCGCCTGTGGTTCTCAACCAGCAAGGGGTTGGCGATAGTGGATCCGCACAACGTAACCACCAATGCACTGCCGCCGCCGGTGATCATCGAGCAGTTCCGCCTGGATGACAAAGCCCTGAGCCTCGAGGCCGAAACCGCCCAGGCAAGCGAGACTCGGTTTGGCCCAAGGCATCTGGCGATCCCGCCGGGCCGGCACCGCTTCGAGATTCAATACACGGCTCTGAGCTTCGTCGCGCCTGAGAAAGTGCAATTCCGGCATCGGCTGGAAGGCTTGGATCTCGACTGGGTGCCGGCTGGCGGCGAGCGGACTGCGAACTACAATTTTCTGCCGCCGGCGCACTACACCTTCCACGTGATAGCCTGCAACAACGACGGGGTGTGGAATGAGACCGGCGCAGAGCTGGGTTTCACGGTGCTGCCGTACTTTTGGCAGACACCCTGGTTTCGATTGCTGGTGGGCGGGCTGCTGGTTGCGGGCAGCGGCGGCCTGGGCTGGTTTGACACGCGCCGCCGGATGCGGCGCAAACTCGAGCGCCTGGAACGCCAGCGGGCGCTAGAGCGGGAGCGAGGCCGCATCGCCCAGGACATCCACGACGACCTGGGCGCCAGCCTCACGCGCATCAGCATGCTGAGCCAGACAGCCCGCGGCGAACCCGAGAACGCCCAACAGGTCGGAACGTGCCTCGATCAGATTTATGGCACGGCACGCGAGCTGACGCGCGCGCTGAGCGAGATTGTTTGGGCTATCAACCCGCAGCATGATCGGCTCGACAGCCTGGCCACTTACCTGGAGAAGTTCGCCCAAGATTATCTCCGGGCCGGCGGCATGCGTTGCCGGCTGGATCTGCCGGAGCAACTCCCGCCGTGGCCCCTGACCGCTGAGGTCCGGCACAACCTGTTTCTTGCGTTCAAGGAAGCGGTCAACAATGTCCTCCGGCACTCGGCAGCCACAGAAGTCCACGTATCGCTGCGGTTGGAACCCGCGGGCTTTGTCTGGCAACTCGAAGATAATGGCCAGGGCTTTGATCTCGACGCCACAGCACACGCGAGCAGCGGCTCGGGCAATGGTCTGCCCAACATGCGCCGACGCCTGCAGGAGATCGGGGGACAATGTCAGATCCAAAGCGCGCCCGGCCAGGGCACCAAGGTGCGTTTTGTCGTCCCAGTGAAGCCGTCATAGAAACTGATGACTAGCCGCCGTCCCGGAATGCTGTTAGATGATGAAGAAGGTGACTATTGGTGCTTCGATTATTGAAGATGATCCGGCGGTCCGGCGGCTCCTGGGTGAGTGGATCAGCCGGGCCAAAGGATTCCGGTGCGTGAGCCAGCACGCCAGCGCGGCCAGTGCCTTGATGCAGTTGCCTGCAGAGAAACCTAACCTGGTTCTGGTGGACATCAACTTGCCGGATTTGAACGGCATTCAGTGTGTCGCCCGGCTCAAGCCGCTGATGCCGGAGACTCAATTTATCATGCTGACGGTGTATGAAGACGCCGATCACATCTTCAGCGCCCTGGCCGCCGGCGCCGTGGGCTACCTGCTCAAAGAAACCAGCCGCGAGGAACTCATCGCCGCCTTGCGCGAGGTGCATGGTGGAGGAGCGCCGATGACCAGTTACATCGCGCGCAGAGTCGTTCAATCTTTTCAGCGACCGCAATCCGAGCCCGTGCTTGAGCATCTCACCCCGCGCGAACGCGAAGTGCTGGTCCTGTTGGCCCAGGGCTACCTGTACAAGGAGATCGCCGACGCCCTCAACATCAGCATGCCGACCGTCAGCACGTACATCCGCCGCATCTACGACAAGCTCCACGTCAACTCGCGCGGCCGGGCGGTGGCCAAGTTCACCCAATCAACGCTCTCGACGCTGCCCGCAATGCCCACGCCGCCCGCTGCGCGCGGCTGATTCGATCTTCTCTAGATCGCAAGACCTTCGTCGGAAGCTTTGTCGTCCCATTAAAGCCGCCAAATTCGACAGAGGCTGCGACAAAGATCAGGACGCCGGAGCGCCTCCTCTAGCCTCGCATCACACATCACGACTCGGACGTGCAGCCGCCCTGAACTGCTCTGTCATCAATTCTGATGACTCAACTTTGGCGACATGACCGCTCGGAGCCCCCTGTTAGACTTCAAAGCGATGCTCCTCTTTACTGGCATAATGCTTCAGCCGGTCTACGGCACGCCGGGGCCTGAGTCGGTCCCGGCGCCGGCCGAGAGGGCATAAGCACCAATCAAACAAACGTGATACCGCGAACAACCGAACCTGGCAGACTTCTCTCACATTAAACCCATCTAAATGTTATGAAAAAACTACAGCTTCTTTTCACTACAACTTTGGCGCTGCTTGGCAGTGCCGTTGCCTTGCGCGCTGGTCAGCCTGTATCGGTCAGCGTACATTTCAACGGAGTTGACGGCAGTGGGATTGACAACTCGCAGACCACTTCCTTAACCAATATTGAAATGGATCCCACTGGTGTTAATCTTGAAATGGCAGGCGCTCCCGGTTTTGCGCAAACCAATTGGAACAACCTCGACCGATGGGGCGACGTAACCTCCGGCATCATTGATTACACGGGAGCCGATTCAGGACTGCACTTGCAGTGGGATTCGGTTTGGTGTTATTCGAGCGGGGCTTTTGCGAGCTTGGGCACGCCGGATGGGAAATTGATGGACGGCTTCGATACTACCGACTGGGCCGGCGGCCCGCCCAGTCCGTGGACGGCTGGCTCAGTCTATGGCGGAGCCTTCAACCAGAAGCCGGCTGAATATGTGGGTGGCATCCAGGCCTGGCTGGCGGCGAAGGGGGCGACCAGTTATTCCGTCGTGCTTTACGTCCAAGGCTGGCATGGGTGGTATGGCACCAGTGAACATTGGGTTCAGGCGGTGACCGGCGGCAACCCCTCGTATTGGAATATGACCGTTGGCGGCGACCTGACGCCCCGTATATTCTGTCAAGATAACGGCCCCTTTAACGGAACCTACACGCAAGTCCCTTCGACCTCTACCAGCTTAGCCAACGAAACCGGTTCGGGGGACTACATCGTTTTCAACGGCCTCACCAACGACGCAATACTGATCCAAAACGTGGAACCCCTTGGCGATTATCAGGCTGGCAAGATTTTTGGCTTCCAAATTGTCGCCACCCCCGCGACGCCAATCACCTCGGCGCCGCTGATCAGCCCAAATCCTTGCTATGCCCTGTCTCCGGTGACGCTGACGGAGGTGGCTTCAAGCCAAAGCTCGATGACTTATCAATGGCAAACGGATGGTGGCTCCTATGCCGGTATGACCAACATTCCCGGCGCCACGGCCTCGAATTTGGTGGTTTATCCGCCTGATCAAGGCACCGCCTATACGATCAACTATGCTTGCGTGGTGGCCAACTCCTTTGGCTCGGTGACTTCTCTGACGTCCACTCTCACTGTCAATGCGGCCTCGCTACCCATCCTGACCCGCGATACGACTCCGCTCAATATTTACGCCTTCGCCGGTGGCACCGTGACCTTCGACGCGGCCTTCGATGGAACGCAGCCCATCACCAACCGGTGGCAAGTGAATAAAGGCAGCGGCTTCACCGATCTCGGGTCGTATGCGACCACCAACCGCGATCTGGTCCTGTCCAGCGTTCAGATGGCTGACGCTGGCAGCTATCAGTTTTCCGCCACCAATTCGCAGGGCACCGCGAGCAGCACCCCCGCGACGCTGACAGTGCAGGCTGATCCGGCCGCGCCCACTCCGAGCCAGCCTTATGCTTATGACGTTATGTCCAAATCACCGTTGGCCTATTGGCGCTTGAACGAGGCCGTTGATCCCACCGCTGCCACTTACCAGGCTTATGACGCGAGTGGCAATGGCTTGAATGCCATCTACGGCTCGGGCGTGACGACTGGCAACCCTGGGCCGCAATCCCCGGCATTGGTTGGGTTTGAATCCGGCAATACCGCCGCTGGTTTCACCCAAGGCACGGGCAACGGGGCCGTGGTTGTCCCGCCCTTGAACTTGAGCAGCGCCAATGTGACGATTACCGCCTGGATTTATCCCACTGCAGATTCTCCCACTGGGGGCGGTTTGCTGTTCAACCGCGGCGTGGCGGATGCGGCCGGCTTGGGCTTTGGCGGCAACACGGACACCAACTACAGTTCCCCCACTTATGGGCAGGCTGAACTGGGCTACAATTGGAACAATAATTCCAGCACTTATAACTTCCATTCCGGTTTGTTCCCGCCGCTTAACACATGGTCGTTTGTGGCGCTAACGATTACGCCTGCAAACGCCACGCTCTATCTTTGCTATACCAATGGCGCGACTACCAATGTCTTCAAGACGATCAATACTGTGGCCAATAGTCTTGAAACTTTCGGCAGCGGGACGACGACTTGGCTTGGCGGCGATCCGTCTGGTGTTAACAGAATCTTTACCGGTTCAATAGACGAAGTGGCTGTCTTTGGTTTGGCTCTTTCTGACACTCAGGTGTTGAACCTCTATTTCGCGGCCCAAGGTGGCGGCGTGGCTCCCGCGGTCTCCCAGCAACCAGCAGCGATCTCGGGCTTTTCCTCCGTCTCGACCTTTGCTGGCCAGACAGTTAGTTTGACAGCTTATGGCCTTGGTTATCCGGCGCCGGGTTACCAGTGGCAAGGCGACAGCGGTGGCGTTTTCCATAACCTCTCGAACGACAGTCACCTCTCTGGTGCTAATTCAAGCACCCTCACCATCCACACCACTATGGCGGACGCGATGAATTACCGGCTTGTGCTGAGCAATACTTATGGTTCGGCCGCCAGCAGCGTCGCGACGGTGAGCCTCACTCCCATCCCGCTGAACGGCCTCTGGACGGTCAATTTCGCCGTAATTGGCGGGAACAACGGCGCGCCTACCACCGCCTACAACGGTCCGGGCGTCCTGGGCAGCGGAACCTTCTGGAACGGCCTGAGCGGCGGGCAGTTTGCCAACTCGACCAGCTACTGCGACGATGGTGTCACGCCGAGTGGGATTAACCTCCAGTCAACGGGTTACCCCGGATCCTGGTATGAGCCGAATCTGCAAAGTCCGTTGACGAAGCTGCTGGATCCTTATGTCAATACGCCGACGGCATTTCAGTTCACCAACGTGCCCAACGGCACCTATAACTTGGTGGTGTTTGGCATGTCCGGAACGTATCTGGACGGTTCTCGAGGCACTGAGTTCACAGTCAATGGAGTAAGCCAGGACAACGTATTCCAGCAGGACTGGATGTTTGCCCCTGGCGACAACAGCGCGCTCTTTACGAACGTGCACGTTACCAACGGCGGGTTGTTAATCAACGAGACACCCATTGGCCTCCAATCGGACGGAGTTACTCCCAATGCGGAACCTGACTTCAATGGAGCCCAACTCCAAGCCGTTAGCCTTGATCCGGTCAGTCTCGCCTTGACCGTCAGCGGGAGCGGCCTGACCCTGGATTGGGCCAATTACGGCACTCTCCTGAGCGCCACCAACCTTGCCGGCCCATGGGAGCCGGAGGCCGGTGCCATCTCGCCTTATGTGGTTAGCCCGACGAATGCGATTAAGTTCTTCCGGGTTAAGATCCACTGAGCCGGGGAAATACTCAGGCCTGAAATAGCACAACAGCGACTGGGGCTTCCTGGTCACTGTTTCTCCTAGGCAATGAACTGACTATGACATACACGCCCAAAAGCCAAACGGGGACCGGGTTCACGCTGATCGAACTGCTTGTCGTAATTGCCATCATTGCCATTCTGGCGGCGCTGCTGCTGCCGGCGCTGAGCCGGGCCAAGGCGAAGGCGGACAATACGCGCTGTGTCAGCAATTTGAGGCAGTTGGGGCTCGCCAACCGGATGTACGCCGATGACTACATCGACCGGCTGGCCTATCCCAATTGGGATGGAGGCAACAGCGCGTCGGCCCCGCAGGGCTGGCTTTACAGCATGAACCCAAGCACGCTGCCTGCGGGCGCTCCCGCCGGCCAGGTGCCTAACCCGTACGACGTGGCTTATTGGAAGAGCAGGCCCACGGCGGCAAACCAAACCGGCCTCTGGTTCAGGTACTGTCCGAATCCAAACGCTTACCTGTGCCCGGTGGATATTATGAGCAAGACCTTCACAACGGCCACGGCCTCGGGGGGCCGACAAAACAAGCTCTCGACTTATGTTATGAACGGCGCAGTCGCCGGATATCCCAGCGGTGGCTACGGCACGCCGTGCAAAACCACTGCGGTGTGGAGCACGCTGTGTTACCTGGTTTGGGAGCCGGATGAGAACCGGCTGGGCCCGGGCAACCCGGGGGCCTTCGATTACAATGATGGATCCAATTACCCGAACTCCTCGGAGGGCATCGGCCTGTTACACAGCAAGAAAGGCGGCAACGCGCTGGCGCTGGACGGCCACGCGGAATTTGTGCAGACAGTCAAGTTTAACCAGTATTCGACGGTTGGTTCCGGGCCCGGCCCAGGCGGCAAGACCTATCTTTGGTGGAACCCGCTTACCACGCAGGGCAATTGAAGCCGGCACCCGATGACCGGTTCAGGAGCCAAAGCCTGCACTAGAATACTTCCTTGCGTCGGACCTGAATTTGCCAAACACGCTCTGGGAAGCCTGCGCTCGTTCCTGCTTGGGGCCGCTTGCCCATGGCGGCACGATTTGGCTTCAGGTTATATGAAAATGAACATCGTTTCCGTTTTCCGCGCTTTGCTGCTCGGCGCCTGCGCGGCATTGTTCGTGCCGCAGCCTGTCGCTGCCGAGTCGCCGCGCGAACATCTCTCGCTCGACGCCAACTGGAGGTTCCATCTGGGTGACGACTGGCCCGATGCGCTGCACCTGGAGAATTCCGGCACCGGCTCCGGGCCGGCGTCGCAGAGCTTCGATGACACCTACTGGCGCGCCGTCACCCTGCCGCACGACTGGGCCGTGGAATTGCCGTTCGACGGGGCCGCCGACGGCAGCCACGGCTTTCACACGCTGGGCGTGAAGTATCCCACAAACAGCATTGCCTGGTATCGCCGCACGTTTGAATTGCCCAAAGCAGATGAAGGCAAGCGCCTTTGGCTGACGTTTGACGGCGTGTTTCGCGACGCAACGGTGTGGGTGAACGGTTGGTGCGTGAGTCATCACGAGGGGGGTTACTATCCGTTCCGCGAGGACATCACGGACGTAGTGCATTTCGGCGGGAAGAACACCATCGCTGTGCGCGTGGATGCGACGAAAGTCGAGGGCTGGTTTTACGAGGGTGCGGGCATCTACCGCCACGTCTGGCTGGACAAGACCGGGCCCGTGGCCGTGGCACCGGATGGAATCTTCGTGTATTCCGAATTCGAGAACAACGACCCGGCGGACCAGGCGCAAATACACGTCGAAACGAGTCTGCTCAACGCGCTCACCAACCCCGCCACGGCGGTGGTAACCTGTGAAATCATTTCACCCGCAGGCAAATCGCGGAAACACTTTTCCGGGTCGGCCCAAATGCCGCGCCAATCGCGGGTCACCATGGGACTGGCAGCGAAGCTTTCCGCGCCCTTGCTTTGGTCGCCGGAATCGCCGAACCTCTACAGGCTGGTCACGACCGTTTCCGTTGCCGGCAACACTGTTGATCAACAGGAAACGGTGTTCGGCATCCGCACTGTAGCCTTTGACGCCACCAACGGCTTTCGACTGAACGGCAAGCATTACGAGCTTTACGGCACCTGCAATCACCAGGACCACGCCGGCGTCGGGGCGGCCATCCCGGATGCCCTGCAGGAAGTCCGCATGAAAAAGTTGAAGGAATTCGGCTGCAACGCCATCCGCACCTCGCACAATCCACCCACGCCGGAATTGCTGGATGCCTGCGACCGGCTTGGCCTGCTGGTCCTGGACGAGAGTCGGTTGATGGGTAGCGATTCGGAGAACATGAAAAAGTGGGACGACCAAATTCGTCGGGACCGCAATCATCCGTGCGTAGCGATTTGGTGCATCGCCAATGAGCAGTTCATGGTGCAGGACACGCCGCAGGCGGCCAACGTCGCGCGCACGATGCAGGATCACGTGCAGCAACTCGACTCGCTGCGTCCCGTCACCTACGCAGCGCCGGAAGACAACGTGTTCCGCGGTATCAACTCCGTCATCGAAGTGCGCGGCTGGAATTATCACTACGGTCCGCAAATGGACCAATACCACGCCGAGCATCCGAACCAGCCGAACGTCGGCACCGAGCAGGCCAGCGTCGTCGGCACGCGCGGCATTTACACCAACGATCGTCCGCGCGGTTACGTCGCCGCTTACGATGCGGTCTGGCCGGGCTGGACCACGACCGCCGAAAGTTGGTGGAGTTTCTTCGCCGACCGGCCGTGGCTCTCTGGCGCGTTCGTCTGGACCGGCTTTGATTATCGCGGCGAGCCGACGCCATATTGGTGGCCATGTATCAACTCGCATTACGGCATTCTCGACATGTGCGGTTTTCCGAAGGATGTGTTTTACTACTACCAATCGTGGTGGATGACGAATACCGTGCTCCACCTGTTGCCGCACTGGAACTGGCCGGGCAGGGAAGGGCAGGAAATCCTGGTCCAGGCCTTCAGCAACTGCAAACAGGTTGAACTCTGCTTGAACGGCGCGTCGCTCGGCAAACAGGCGATGAAGCCGAATTCGAAATTGAGCTGGCAGGTGAACTACACGCCAGGAACTTTGAGCGCGAAAGGTTTTGACGACGCCGGCAACCTCATTGCCGAGACAAAGGTGGAAACCACCGGGGACGCTACCCAAATTCAACTGACGCCGGACCGCAAAATCATTAATGCCGACGGCGAGGACCTCAGCGTGTTCACCGTTTCCGCCGTGGACGCGCAAGGCCGCGTGGTTCCGGTGGCGCAGAACAGAATAAATTTCGCCATCGAAGGCGCCGGAAAAATCATCGGCGTGGGCAACGGCGATCCAAGTTGCCACGAGGCGGACGTGTTCGTTCCAACCGTGCCCACGCGCAGCGTTGCCGTCAACGATTGGCGCTGGCAGCTTGCAATGGTTCCGCACCACAGCAGCGCGGTGCCCGAATACGCGAATGATTTTGATGACTCGGCCTGGAACACATTCAATGCCAACACCAGCAGTGGCGAATTGACGATCAAAACACCAGACACCACGGCGATTTACCGCGCGCATTTCACGCTCACGGATGAAAACCTGAAAGGCGCCGGCGCGCAAATCTGCTTCGGCGGCTGCGACGACGAAGGCTGGTACTTCGTGAACAAACAGTTCATCGGCGAATCGCACGACTGGCAGGCGCAACCGATTTTCGACATCAAGAGATTCATCCACGCCGGCGATAACGTCGTCGCCGTGGGCGTCAACAACGGCCCGGGCCAGGGCGGTTTGAATCCGAACGTGACCGTGCGGATCATCGGGCACGCCAGCGTCCCGCCGTGGTCGCGCAGCCTGTTCAACGGCCTGGCGCAAATCATCGTGCAATCCACGCGCGAGGTTGGTGAAATCAAATTGACCGCCAGCGCGGATGCCCTTGCTCCGGCAACCGCTGTTTTGGAGACTCAACCTTGCAGGCAGCGTCCAGCCGTCCCCTGAGAATCCGGCACAGCCACAGCACAACACGAAACAATGAAACTTCCCTCATATCCACTTGGGGCCATGTTGCTCTTATCCGCGCTGGCGGCTCACGCCACAGACGACATGCTGATCTATTCCGACCGGTTTAACAACGGCTGGGGTGACAACTGGTCCTGGATGCCGCGTTACCCCACGAATAATCCGGTCTATTCCGGCAGCAACTCGATGGCGTGCGTTCCCAGCGGCTCCTGGCAAGCCTGGTGGCTGAAGAGCGGCACCAGCGTAGATACCACCATTTATACGAATTTGAGCTTTTGGCTGAATGGCGGTCCGAGCGGCGGGCAGAATATCGTGGTCAGCGGCGAGACAAACGGAACGGGATTGTCGGGGATTTGGGTGACCGCGCCGACGAACCAGTGGCAGCAAGTCACATTGTCCCTCGCCTCGCTGGGCATCAACAACGTGTCCAACCTGACCGGGTTTCAGATCGGAAACGGAACCTCTACCCAGCCGTTTTTCATTGATGATATGCGGCTGGTTGCCGCACCCGCGCCCGCTGTGGTTCATGCGAGCGTTCTTGCCAACCAAACCGTGCGGGCGGTGGACGGCAAGGTCTTCGGGATCAATCAGGTCGCTTGGGACGGCAACGTGAGCACGCCCGCTTCGGTTGCAATCCTGAATGACATGGGGAATCCCTGTTTGCGGTGGCCGGGCGGAAGCTGGGGTGATGGCTATCACTGGACCAACGAGGCCTGGATGGCCGGCGCCACCAGCGCGCGAACCTGGGGCTCCTTTTCCAGTGATTTCATCGCCGTTGCCACGAACACGCACGCGCAGGCTTTCATCATTGTCAATTACGGGACCAGCGATGCGGACGAGGCGGCCTTCGGCGTGCGGATGTTCAACATCACCAATCATTGCAATTTCAAATACTGGGAGGTTGGAAACGAAGTCGGCGGCAGTTGGGAATGGGACTGGAACACCAATGCCCCATGGCAACCGCACGACCCGTGGACTTACGCGATGCGCTTCACCAATTACTACGCGCAAATGAAGGCAGTTGACCCAACCATCAAGATTGGGGCGGTGGCCGATATTACCGAGGACGGCACCGCAAATTACACCAATCATCCCGTGGTCAATCCGCGCACTGGCGTCACCCACAATGGCTGGACGCCGGTGATGCTGACCTATATGCGCAGCAACAATTGCATTCCCGATTTCCTGATCGAGCACAACTATGGCCCAACGGCGGGGGACACCCAGGACTTGCTTTACTCCAGGGAATGGGCTTCCGATGCGGCTTCCTTGCGCCAGATGCTGACGGATTATCTGGGCAGCGCCGGCACGAATGTGACACTGGAGGCTACCGAGAACGGCACGGGGGGCGACAAGCAGTGCGTGAGCCTGACGGGCGGCCTCTTTTACGCCGATACCATCGGGCAGATCTTGCAGACGGAGTTCAATTCGCGCCTATGGTGGGATTTTCGCAATGGCGCCTCGGACCTTGCCGATCCCGACCCGGCTTTCTACGGCTGGCGCACCAATAGCGACGGCAGCTTCCTGGTTGACGGAGGAATTGTCTATGGTCTCGGCGGGGTGGGCAGCGCCTATCCGACTTATTATGTGGCCAAGTTGATGCCTCATTTCGCTGCGGACGGTGACACCGTGGTCTCCACCACCAGCGATTACGAGCTGTTATCTGCGTATGCGGTCAAACGGACTAATGGCACGTTGACCCTGCTGGTGATCAACAAAAGTTCCTCGTCCAACCTCACCGCCGCCATCAACCTGTCCGGGTATCTTCCCTATACCAATGCCACCGTTTACAGCTACGGCATTCCACAGGACGAGGCCGCTCGGACTGGCGTGGGGTCGCCCGATATCGCCCAAACCAACCTCACCGGCATTCAAAGCAGCTTTTCCGCCACGTTCGCTCCGTTCTCTGCCTCGGTGATGGTTTTGAGTCCCGGCAACCAGCCGCCGCTCCCGCCGGCCAACCTGGTGGCAACGGCCTCCAACACAGCGGTCGCGCTGACGTGGTCTGCTGCCAACGGCGCGGACAGCTACATCCTCAGGCGCGGCACCACCACCGGCGGGCCTTACAGCGACGTGGCGAGCGGCGTGACTGCGACGAGCTACCTGGACTCTGGCCTGTTCAACGGTCTCCCGTACTATTACGTGGTCGCCGCGACCAACGCCTACGGCGTCAGTTCGAACTCCGTGGAAGCCAGCGCGACGCCGATCATGAAACTTGTCGGCACGATCATCGGCTCGCCGGGCAGTTGGAGCAACTTAGGTAATACGATCACCAATGTGTTTGATGGCAACACCAACACCTTTTACGACGCCGCGAACGGCACCGGCGACTGGGCGGGACTGGATTTGGGCAGCGGCGCGGCTGCCGTCGTGACACAAATTACATATTGCCCACGCGCAGGCTTCGCCGGCCGGATGGTGGGCGGCCAGTTCCAGGGGGCGAACGTCGCCAATTTCAGCAGCGGCGTCGTGACATTGTTCACGATCAGCAGCGCGCCGCCGGAAGGCGTTATGACGGTGCAAGCTGTGACCAACGCGGCAAGCTTCCGTTACCTGCGTTACATCGGCCCGGCCAATGGCTGGTGCAATGTGGCGGAAGTCGAGTTCTGGGGAGCCTATGCGGTCGCCCCCTCTGTGCCGACAGGCTTGAGCGCGGTCGCGGGCGACGCGCAGGTTGCCTTGAGCTGGAGCGCTGCCACCGGCGCGACGAGCTACAAGATCAAACGCTCGCTCACCAGCGCGGGCGGTTACACGACGATTGCCACCAACGCGAGCCCGGCCTTCACGAACACCGGCCTGAGCAACGGCACCCTCTATTACTTCGCCGTCAGCGCCGTGAATATCTTTGGCGAAAGCACGATGTCCGCGCAGGTCAGTGCGCGTCCGACATCGTCCGCGCCGGTCAGCATCGGTGTAACCAACGCCTCCGGCCAGCTTCAGTTGTCCTGGCCGGCGGACCACACCGGCTGGCAGTTGCAATCCCAGACCAACAGCCCGGGGCTTGGCCTGAGCACTAACTGGGCTAATGTTCCCGCTTCGGCGCAGACGAACCTCTTGACTGTGCCTTTGAGCCCGAATGAGGGTTCGGTGTTCTTCCGGCTGGTGCGGCCGTATTAAAGAAGTGGCCAAACCAGCAGCAACCGGTTCACTGACAGTGGTTTGCTCACTCCGGGGAGCTGCCCCTGCGCCCGCCATTTGTCTGGACGGACACGAATTCCGCTACGCCGCAGCGATTCTACCGCGTCAAACTCGGCCCGCCGCTGACGTAACCACCGGCGGCGTTTACCGCACGATGACCCCCGACCAGGAAAAAGCATGAAAGTTCCACCTTGCCCGCTTGAGGTCCTGCTATTCTTGCTTACTACCACGCTTTCCACACCCGCTCCTCCCGCGCAGCCCAATCCTCCTCATTGGCAATTCGCCCCAACTCCTCCCATGGGCTGGAATAGCTGGGACTGTTTCGGCACCACACTCACCGAAGCGCAAGCCAAGGTCCAGGCCGACGCAATGGCCCGGCAACTGAAACCGTTCGGTTGGCGTATTTTCACCGTGGATATCCAGTGGTATGAAGGGGAGGCGCAAGGCCACAGCTACAAAGAAGGCGCCCCGTTGGCGATGGACGACTACAGCCGCCTGGTGCCCGCCCCCAAAAAGTTCCCCTCTGCCGCCAACGGTGCCGGCTTTAAACCGCTGGCCGACTACGTCCATTCCAAGGGCCTCAAGTTTGGCATCCACATGATGCGCGGCATCCCGCGCCAGGCGGTGCGGCAAAATGCTCCGCTCCTGGGCACGAGCGCTCGCGCCGCCGACATCGCCCTCACCAATCACACCTGTGCGTGGAACCCCGACATGTATGGGGTGGACATGCGCAAAGCCGGCGCCCAGGCCTACTATGATTCGCTCTTTGCCCTCTACGCCACCTGGGGCGTGGATTTTGTGAAGGTGGATGATATTGCCCGGGCTTACGATGACGTGCAGAAAGCCGAGATTGAAGCCATCCGCAGGGCCATTGATAAAACCGGCCGCTCTATCATCCTGAGCCTCTCACCGGGCGACACCCCGATTGCCCGCGGCGAGCACGTCGGCCAGCACGCCAACATGTGGCGCATCTCCGATGACTTTTGGGACAAATGGGAGCCGCTCTATGGGATGTTCGGCCGGCTGGAGAAATGGACGCCCTACCGCCGGGAGGGGGCATGGCCCGATGCCGACATGCTGCCCTTTGGCATCGTTGAGTTCACCCGCCCCACGCGTTTCACCAGGGACGAGCAGGTGCTTTGCATGACGTTGTGGTGCATTGCCCGCTCTCCTCTCATTCTGGGAGCGGATATGACCAGGCTCGACCCGTTCACCCTCGGCCTCCTGACCAACTCCGAGGTTCTGGCAGTCAACCAGTCCAGCACCGGCAACCGCCAGTTGTCGCGCAAGGATGACCTTATCGTTTGGACTGCCGAAGTGCCCAATAGCCGCGACCGGTATGTCGCGCTGTTTAACGCGCAGGACAACGATTCTCCATTCGACTTTTCCCAAGCCACTTATAAGAGCCGCGTTATCCGAGGCGCTCCCGGCCAGGAAGTGGTGGATATCTCGGTCGCCGTCACCAACGCCCGGAGCCTGGTCCTGGTCCTTGGCGATGGCGGCGATAACATGTACCACGACCATGCCGCCTGGCTTGAACCGGCGTTGAACGGTCCCAAGGGCACGCTGAAACTGACCGATCTGAAGTGGGTGTCAGCCACCGCCGGCTGGAACGAGCCGCGTGTGAACCGAACCGCAGATGACCAGCCGCTCACTCTGAGCGGAGCGCCGGTGAACGGCATTGGCACCCACGCGGTGTCCGTGATTGAATACGCGCTTCCCGAAGGCTACGACACCTTCAGCGCCCGTGGCGTCCTCACGCCCGGCAGTCAAGGCCAAGGCTCCGTCCAGTTCCTGGTGCTGGTGGATCCCCACAAGAAAGTGATGCCGGAGCGCAGTGCTGTGACGGTCGCTTTCAAGGACCTGGGCATCGCCGGAGCAGCCAGGGTGCGCGACCTGTGGAAACGGGAGGACCTGGGCGTTTTCATTGACCAGTTCAGCCGCGACATCCCGCTGCAAGGCGCTGGTCTTTATCGCGTGAGCCCGATGGAGAAATAGGGCTGCTGGTCATCACTTCGGCTGGAAACAGCGCCTACCCATTCGCGCGCAGAGCCGGGTTGCGCGGGTGGTCTTGGCTATTGGCAGCCAGGCCCGCAACGGCACCAGGCCCGCAACGGCATACCACCAGTGGGGGCTCGGGCCGGCACCGGACCCCCGCTTATAGCGTTTTTTCCGGCACTTCCGGCTTTAAGGCCTTCAGATTGCAATAATTGCCCGCAGACGTGGATTTCTGGCCAAGGATGCAAATTGGACCGGGAAAGACGGCTAGCGGCGGGGCTCCCGGAAGCGCGGCACCTTGCTGTCTGCCAGTGAAACACCGGCACGGGGTTTCGGTTAAGCTAAAGTCACTTTTTGCTGGCATTGCCGCCGTTGTCGCGCATGATTGGGTGAGTTTGCCATGGGCGGCACGCGTGCACAGTTTGCGGCCTGGAAGGCGCCCCTCTCGGAGGGCGCCCGACTACTGCACCCCGCGCGTACTGCTCGCCGACCAGATTGACCAAGCTCTAGCCTGTCACTACGGCTTCACCGACCAGGAACTCGACTTCATCCTGAACTACGACATCAAATACCGCCTCGGCCGCGGCACCGAAGAGGAGGACGAATGACAACACAACCGGACAAAGTCACGAAACGCATCAAGGACAAAGCCCTCGAACTGCTAGAGCAGTTCCCCCAAGGGCTCAAGTACTCCGAACTGCACTCCAAAATCAGCGCCTCCGACTCTGCCTTCAACGCTAACACCGTGAATGGCTGCATCTGGAACCTCGACGTCGTGTTCCCAGACAAAGTGTATAAACCAAAAAGAGGCCTATTCCGCCTCCTGAAGCACAAACCCGCCGATGCGGAGACCCCAGAAACTCCCGCACCGCCACCAATCCCCATCCCCATCGTCAAGATCAAGGGAGAGGACTTCTACGCGCCATTCGCCGACTGGCTAACGAACGAACTCGAAGACGTTACCAACGCAATCTCCCTGGGCGGAAACAAATTCAAAGACAAGTGGGGCACCCCGGACGTGGTCGGTAAGCGCGAGTCGCGCCGCAGCGACATAATCAAAGGCACGACCGACATCGTCTGCGCCGAGATAAAGACCGACACTTTCCAGCTCATCACCGCCTTCGGTCAGGCCTGCGCATACAAGATCTTCAGCAACAAGGTCTACCTCGTCGTTCCTGACAAGTCCTCCGAGGAAGACTTGGACCGGCTGGATTCCCTCTGCCAGATATTCGGCATTGGCCTGGTAAAGTTCGATGCCACCTCACCTGCCGCCCCAAACTTCGACATCGTCACGCGCGCTGCCCGCCACGAACCGGACCTGTTCTACACCAACAAGTACATGGCCCTCATCGAGAAGGAGCTCTTTAGCTGATCAGCCAAGATTGACACTTATGAAAAGGGTGGTCAAAACAGCCTTGGAGAAAGCAGGCGACTCAGCCCTGCTCGCCGTTGAAGTTTATAATAAGCCCGCCGTGAAGTTTAAGTCCGGCGGCTACATAACCCTCATGATCATTGCGTGGACCGCTCTCTTCCACGCCGTCTTTTACAAAAAGAAGCGTAAGCCCTTCTGCAAAGAGCATGGCCGCTTCGTAAAGATCGATGGTGACTTCAAGCACTGGGAATTGGCGGAGTGCCTCTCTCAATATTACAAGACGGATACCGAAAATCCTGTCCGCAAAAACCTCGAGTTCTTCATACCGCTCCGCAATCAGATTGAACACCGGTCCATGCCCGAGCTCGACGCCACCATTTTTGGCGAGTGCCAGGCAATGCTGCTGAACTTCGATGAGATGCTGGAGAAGGAATTTGGCGCCCGATACTGTCTCCGGGAAAGTCTCTCGTTCGCCGTCCAGCTCTTCCCTTCCAGCCAAAGCCTGGTCCAGGCCGTGAAGCAAAACCCCGCCACCAAGGCCGTCACCCAGTTCATCGAGCGATACCGTTCCGCGATTTCCGCCGATGTCCAGGCAAGCGGCAAGTACTCGTTTAAGGCGTTCCTGATCCAGGTCGCCAATCACAGCTCACACGAGGCGCTCGCGGTCCAGTTCATCCACTACGACAAACTTCCCGACTCCCAGAAGCAGGAATTAGCTCGCTTCGTGACCTTCACCAAAACCAAAGAGGTCCCGGTTTCAAACAAGGACAAATTGAGGCCTGTGGACGTGGTCAAAAAGGTTCAGGCGGGCCTGGGTGACCCCAAAGTCACGCGTGGCGCAGAGCAGGCCAACAAGTTCAACCAAAACATCCACGCCAAGTGCTGGAGGTTCTTCAAAGTCCGCCCCCCTAGAAAGTCCCCAACCCCCACCGACACCAACCCCAAATACTGCATCTACGACGAGCCTCACAACGACTACCTCTACACACAGTCATGGGTTGACTTCCTGGTAGAGAAACTGAAGGACGAGGCCTTCTTCCAGACCTTCTACAAAAAACCCCCGGAGGGCGCACCCGCGCCAGCGCCAGCCGGGCAGCCAGCAGGATAGAGCCAATGGAGACAACGAAGGCCAATAGAATGAAGACCCTATGACAGACAAGCCAACACCAGCCAACGAGGTGGCGGAAGCCAACCTCCTCAACAACACGGAGCGGGCCTGGGCCACAGAGAACCATCCGGACGCCTGCAATACGATCCGAGCGTGGGCGCAGGCAAATGACTGGCAGGCCGTCATCTGGACCGCCCTGTCGTCCAACTTCGCGGAAGCACTACACCAGCCCTTCACCGTGCAGGCCGCGCTCGACTACCTCAACGGCCTCGCTGGCGAGACCAGGGCCAAGGCCTTCGAATACATCCGCCGTGCTCCGCCAGAAACCCTGACCCCGCTTTGCCGCAAGTTCTTTAACCTCGCGCTGGACGAGGAACCATGAATTACGAATTGACCCAACACGCGCGGGACGTGCTGGGGGAGCGCGGCATCCCGGTGGAATGGCTGGAGCGAACGCTGTCCGCGCCCGAGTTGACGCAGCGTGACCCGGCGGATGCGACGCTGGAGCGCCGTTATCGCAAGATTCCCGAACACGGCGACCGAGTGCTCCGGGTGGTGGTCAATACGACCGTTGCCCCGGAGCGCGTCGTTAGTGTATATTTCGACCGTAAGATGAAAGGCCAGCTATGAAACTGAAGGTGGACCGGGAAGCGGACGCACTGTACCTGCGCCTGGATGACTCGGCCATTGTCGAGTCGGAAGAGGTCGCGCCGGGCGTCGTGCTGGACTTCAACGAGCAGAACCAGGTCGTAGGCATCGAGATGCTCCGGCTCTCCCAGCGCGCCCCGCGGCTGAATCCGCAGGCCCTGGAGTTCGTGACGGTTTGATGGCGACGACCGCGCCGAGGTCCTTGCAGGCCGAGGTGCCGGAACTGCTGTTGCAGGAAATCAAAGGGGTGACATAGCCCAGTGCTTGGGCCGGTTTGATGTGGTCCCGCCGCAATGGAAGCGCAGCCCTGCTCAACGGAGATTGACGAGGCTGTGCACGCGGTGGGCGCCTTGTGGGCAGCGCTTGCCGGCAGCCGGGACTTGCCTGGCGGGCCTCGATCAGCCAGAATAGGCGCCTATGGGAAAGTTCGTGCCTCCCGGAAACGAGGAACAGCGCCACGCCTGGATCAAGGGCCAGAAAGCCAAGGGCGTGCGGGCCTTCAAAGCCCGCTACGGATGGACGACAAGCACGTTCGGGCCCGCAACGAACCCTCGAACCGCCGACCAGCAGGGCCATCGCTCCAATGTCCGCGCCGTCTCCGCCCGCTGGCACACTCTCAACCCGGATCAGGAGGCGGCATGGCGCGCTCTGGCGGCCAAGACATACTTCATCACCGACACAGGCAGTCGGGTGCGCCGCAATTGCTACAACTGGTTTGTCAGCTTGAATACTCGGCGCGCTGATCTCGGGC